>Ga0209125_1000103_pt1 | contig 144772 bp, 156 predicted proteins | sample BarGraIncub1131A_FD_184503 | JGI IMG/M metagenome (GOLD analysis project Ga0209125, IMG submission 184503) | Arctic peat soil microbial communities from Barrow, Alaska - Barrow Graham LP Incubations 11-31A (SPAdes) (version 2) | ecosystem: Environmental > Terrestrial > Soil > Wetlands > Peat... | reverse complement strand
CTTACGACGGTCTGAACCCAGCTCGCGTGCCGCTTTAATGGGCGAACAGCCCAACCCTTGGGAGCTTCTCCACCCCCAGGATGCGACGAGCCGACATCGAGGTGCCGAACCACGCCGTCGCTGTGGACGCTTGGGCGTGACTAGCCTGTTATCCCCGGAGTAGCTTTTATCCGATGATCTTCCGCCGTCCTATATCGAACGGTCGGTTCACTAAGTTCTGCTTTCGCAACTGCTTGACTGGTAAGTCTCGCAGTAAAGCTGGCTTGTGCCTTTACACTATCTCCCGGGTTTCCATTCCGGGATAGCCAACCTTTGTAAACGCCTCCGTTACCTTTTGGGAGGCATCCGCCCCAGACAAACTACCCACCAGACACTGTCCCTCTTACGAGGTTAGAAATAAAAATATACAAGGGTGGTATCTCACTGGTGCCCGAAGGCTCCCACCTATTCTGAACATGCATATCCCTATTTCAATATCAAGCTATAGTAAAGCTTCACGGGGTCTTTTCGTCCAATTGTGTTTAACGAGCATCTTTACTCGTATTGCAATTTCACCGAGTTCTTCGTTGAGACAGTGCTCAAGTGGTTAAGCCATTCGTGCAGGTCGGAACTTACCCGACAAGGAATTTCGCTACCTTAGGACGATTATAGTTATCGCCGGCGTTCATCCGCGCTTGGATTCAAAGCTTCGAACCGAAGTCCTAACCTCTCCTCTTAACGTTCGGACACTGGCCAGGCATCACCCTCTATACATCCTCTTGCGAGTTAGCAGAGAGCTGTGTTTTTGGTAAACAGTCCCTTGAGCTCTTTAGCTGCGGCCCTCTTGCGAGGGCAGACCTTATCTCGAAATTACGGTCGCTGTTTTGCCGAGTTCCTTAACGAAGATTCTCTCGTACGTCTGAGGCTTCTCGCCTCACCTACCTGTGTCGGTTTACGGTACGGTTACTATAACCTTAGCCCTAGAAGTTTTTCTGGGCAATTCCGCTACTAGAATTGACTCCGCCTTGCGGCTTCATCTTCAGCCAACCTCTTGAATTAGCGGTTCCGGATTTACCTGGAACCATTCTTGAGGCAAGCAACGAACATACCATAGCTCGCTCTAACCTTGGAACTGCGTCACTCCTTCGGAAAATTATAGTAGTGCTGGAATATTAACCAGCTCTGCCATCGGCTACGCTAACACTACATTAGCTATGCCTTAGGATCGACTAACCCTGGGTCGATTCTCGTTGCCCAGGAAACCTGAGGTTTTCGACGGGCATGATTTTCACATGCCTTTTTGCTACTCATGCCAACATTCTCTCTTCTGTCCGCTCCACCGCGACTCACGACGCGACTTCAGTGCTGAACAGAATGCTCCTCTACCACTCTATAATAAATTATAAAGTTCACGTCTTCGGTAATATACTTAGCCCCGGTAAATTTTCGGCGCGAAACAACTTGATTAGTGAGCTATTACGCTTTCTTTAAATGATGGCTGCTTCTAAGCCAACATCCTAACTGTCGTAGTCACAACACCACCTTTTACACTTAGTATATATTTTGGGACCTTAGACTGTGATCTGGGCTGTTTCCCTTTTGACTGATGAAGCTTAGCCCCCATAGTCTGACTCCCGGACTCCACCTATAGGTATTCGGAGTTTGATTGAAGACGGTATCTTGCGACCCGCCCTCATCCAGTGCTCTACCCCCTATAGTCAGCATCCGAGGCTAGCCCTAAAGCTATTTCGAGGAGAACCAGCTATTGCCGAGTTCGATTGGAATTTCACCGCTAACCACAACTCATCCCCGCATGTTGCACGGTGCGTGGGTTCGGTCCTCCTCCCGTCTTTCGACGAGATTCAACCTGGTCATGGTTAGATCACCCGGCTTCGGGTCTTGTCCATGCGACGTGTACTTCACTTTAACGCACTAGTAAACTAATGCGTAAAAGTGAAGCACAATGCGGGCTATTAACCCTCGCTTTCACTGTACATGCTTGCCAAACGGCAATTATGTAAGCCACATAGAACAAACTCGTTGGCTCATTCTTCAATAGGCACGCCGTCACCCGAATAAATTCAGGCTCCGACTCCTTGTAAGTATATGGTTTCAGGTACTATTTCACCTCCCTCTCGGGATGCTTTTCACCTTTCCCTCACGGTACTTGTTCACTATCGATCATAAGAAGTATTTAGCCTTGGGTCATAGTCGACCCTGCTTCAAACGGGATTTCACGAGTCCCGCCCTACTTAAGAAAATGGCAACTGAGAGAAAATCTTTTTTACTTACCGGGCTATCACCGTCTCTGGCCGAGCTTTCCAGCTCGTTCAATTAAAAATTATCTTTTATGACTCAGTCTCGTTCACTCCAAGGAACAAACGCCATCTCTTGCAACGTCTATGAAACATGTGGACTTGGATCCTTCAAAATTATCCCCAGTAAACTGGTTCGAATTCGCAGTTTGATAGATTTAGGCTCCTCCCCTTTCGCTCGCCACTACTCGGGGAATGATTATTATTTTCTTTTCCTCCGGTTACTAAGATGTTTCAGTTCACCGGGTCTTCCAGCTCTAATTAAAAATCAGAGCTTTCCGCGTCTTCAACGCGGCGGGTTTCCCCATTCGGACATCTGCGGGTCAAAGGTTGCTTGCCACCTCACCGCAGCTTATCGCAGGCTGCTACGTCCTTCATCGTCTTCTTATGTCAAGGCATCCACCATATACTCTTGTTGAGATTCTCCCACACTTTTGTTTCCAAAAGTATGCTCACTTCGCAAAATGAAGTGAGACTTAATACAAGACAATTGCAAAGTCCTGCATCAAGTTATATTTTGATGTTTTGATATTAATCTAAAGATATTTAATTGGTAATGGACTGCTTAATCGTCACCGGACCCTAGATTTAAAAAAACCGCCGGTCGGCGGTCACAAAAAACGAGTTATCGTCTTTTTAACCGCTTGGTGATTTGTTGATTAAGTGTTTACGCATATTATTTTTGATTTCGTAAAACTGTTATTTATTATAGTTTATTTAAAAATAATGTCAAGAGTAGAAACCCCTTGAAAAATAAGGGTAAAATACAAAAAAAGCATCTCTTGATGCTCTTTTAAAAATAAATTTAGAAAATATTCAGTTTTTCTTTAAATTAGTCCCGGATCATCCAAATAGGTGCGTGCTACTTCGGCTGTTATCTCCCCCGCCTCATACAATTCCTTCAAGTGGCTATCCATGGTAATCATGCCGCCCTTACTATGCATTTCCATCACGCTTTTTAACTGGCTGGTCTTGCCTTCACGAATTAAATTACTGACGGCGGCATTTCTGATTAACATTTCTCGCGCCGCAATTCGTCCACCAGTTCTTCGCGGCAATAATCTTTGAGAAATAACCGCAGTGAGTAACATCGATAACTGAGATTTAACTTGCGCTTGTTGGTGAGGTGGATAAATATCAATGATCCGATCAATCGTTTGGATCGCATTATAAGTATGCAAAGTCGCTAATACCAAGTGTCCGGTTTCAGCCAAGGTAATTGCGGCTGAAATCGTTTCATAGTCACGCATCTCGCCGACCATAATCACATTCGGATCTTGGCGAAGCACATGTTTTAATCCGCTGGCAAATGATGACACATCAGAACCTAACTGACGCTGGGCCACCAAACTTTTATCAGAAGTAAAAATATATTCAATTGGATCTTCCAAGGTAACAATATGGCAACTGCGCGTCGTGTTGATATGATTAACCATGGCGGCGAGCGTCGTTGATTTACCGCAGCCAGTCGGCCCGGTAATAAGTATCAAGCCTTCATGCGCTTCAAGCAATTCTTTAACGACTGGCGGCATACCGAGTTCATCAAGAGTCGGCTTAGTTTCTTCAATAACCCGAGCCACGACGCAGAGGTTATCTTTTTCGTAGGATACATTAACTCTGTAGCGGATATTTTCCACCGCATAGCTGCAATCTAAATCTTTTTCTTTAAGCAAGCGAAGTTTTTGATCTTTATCAAGCAGAGCGTCGGCCACTACTGATAAATCTATGGTCGTTAGGGCGCCATAAAATTCTTTACCCTGCCAAACCGAATTCACAGTCACTAGTTCGCCGTCAATCCTTAAAATAGGCGGTTGACCGACCAATAAATGTAAATCCGAAGCCTTTTTATCGGCCGCTATCTTAAAAAGATTTTTAACATTCATAAGATTATAAAATTACCAATCCATTTTTTTAAGGCCTTTGGCGGCGGCATCAACCTGAGCTTCTTGTTTAGATGATCCCTCACCACTCGTTATCATTTCCGTTCCTAAATACAGGCCGACCGTAAATAATTTAGCGTGATCCGGACCTTCTTCATTTAAAATTTCGTAATGCGGGGTAACCCCTTTTTTCTCTTGAGCCTCTTCTTGAAATCTTGATTTAGGATCTAGATATGATTCACTGCGCAAAATTTCGTCCAATTTAGTTACAATATTTTTTAAAATAAATTCTTTAGCCGCGCCAATCCCTTGATCTAAATAAATAGCACCAATCACCGCTTCAACGGCATTAGCTAAAATATATTGGCGGGATTTTTTATTTTTATCTTTGGCTTCACCTTTTGATAGATACAAAAAATCTTCCAAATTAAGTTCGGTCGCAATCACGTGCAACATCTTGGCGTTTACCAAAGAAGCCCGCCAGTTAGTTAGGTCACCTTCGTCAGTGTCTTTAAAGTTTAAATATAAGAACTCCGTCACGACAATTTCCAAAACGGCGTCGCCTAAGAATTCGAGGCGCTCATTGTGTCCAACCGGAAAATCCGGATGCTCATTTAAATAAGAGCGGTGGACTAATGCTTGTTTTAACAAATCAGGATTCGTAAAATTGACACCTAATTTGTTCTGAAGTTTTTCAAAAATATTCATAAATTCCGACAATTAATTTTTACCAACAAAAACCTCAAGATGCGGCCTTGAGGTAAAAGTCTATTAATTAAGTTGAGGGTTAAGCGGCTCGGCTTCACTCTTGGCTTCAAGTCCGTCTTCAATGTCTTCTTTAATATCTTCTAAAATTTCCTCTTGGCTTTCTCCTGATGCTGAGATATCGATCATTTGTTGAGGCTCTTCGCTTAACAACAGTTTTTTCTTTTCTTCAAACTCCTCTTTATTATCCCGTTTCATTTTTTCCGGCAAATCATTGTAAATGGCACCTAAAACTCCGTTAATAAATTTACCCGAGGAATCGCCGCCAAAACTTTTGGCGACCTCAATCGCTTCATTAATCGCGACTCTTGAAGGTATATTTTCACAATATAAAAGTTCATAAATACCGAGGCGCAAGACATTTCGGTCAACGCAAGTAATTTGATCTAGCGGCCATTCGGTGGCGTGTTTGCGGATTAAGTTATCAAGTTCTTCAAGGCGTCCGATTACTCCATTTACCAGTTCTTTAACAAAACCTCCGTCGTCAAAATTTGGCGCAAAATTAGCAAAGTTATCATTTATCAAACTTTCAACCATTTCTGTTTTTTTACCATTAAAGTCCCAAACAAACAAAGTTTGCATAGCAATGGTTCGAGCCAAATGACGATTGGACATAAATTTTAATAAGAGCTAATTGATTTAATGAAGAACAAAATATAAAAAACTTAAAAAGAATTACTTCTTTATAGCCTTTGTTTTAACCTTGATTACCACTTCTCCTTTATATGCACCACAGAAATCACAAGCGTTATGAGGTAATTTTGGTTTACCGCATTTAGTACATTTATTTAAAGCGACTTTTTCCAAGGCTTGGTGGGCTCTATTTTTGCCGACGGCGCTATGGGTCTTTCGTTTTTTTGGATTAGCCATATTGGATTATCTAATATAAATTATTAATTATAAATTTAGTATAACTTAAAAAAAATTTTAGTCAAATTTCGTCAACTTACAAGGTCTCCTTTTTAAGCTCTTTATCTTCTTCGGCCATTAAAGCGGCAAACTCATCTTTTTCGATTGTCTCTTTTTCAAGCAAGACGACAACGGTTTTTTCAATATATTTACGCTTATCTTTAATGATTTGTCTGGCAGCCACCGAGGCCTTTTCTAAAAAAGCCGCGATTTCTTCATCAATCTTTTCGGCCACTTTCTCGCTATAATCACGTTGTTCGTGAATTTCTTTGCCCAAAAATATCATTTCTTCTTTTTCTCCATAAGTTCGCGGACCCAAGTTTTCACTCATGCCGTAATCAGTTACCAAACTTCGAGCCAGAGCGGTCGCTCTTCTTAAATCAGAAGTTGCGCCAGTAGTCACTTCACCGAAAATTTCTTTTTCAACTAAGTGTCCGGCTAATAATACCGATAATTCATTAATAAAATCACTCTTCGCATGGTAATGGCGATCTTCAACGGGCACTTTTAAAGTATAGCCGCCAGCTTGGCCACGAGCAATGATGGAAACTTTTTGAATTGGGTCAACACCTGGTAAGAAATGGGCTACCACCGCATGTCCAGCTTCATGATAAGCGGTAATATTTTTATCTTGATCAGTAATCACGCGGCTTTTTCTCTCAGGACCGATCATCACTTTTTCAATTGCTTCAAATATTTCCTCTTGTCCGATTGTTTTTTTATCCAGTCTAGCGGCTAAAATAGCGGCTTCATTAAGAAGGTTAGCTAAATCAGCCCCAGAAAATCCTGGCGTTCTTTCGGCCACCGACCTTAAACTAACTAAGGGTTCTAAGGGTTTCTTCTGGGCGTGAACTAATAATATTTCTTCACGATCTTTTAAATCTGGCTTATCGATAATTACTTGCCTGTCAAAACGACCGGGACGAAGCAAAGCAGGGTCTAAAACATCAGGACGATTAGTCGCCGCGATTACAATCACGTTATTGCTAATTTCAAAACCATCCATTTCGACTAAGATCTGATTTAAGGTTTGTTCTCTTTCGTCATGGCTCCCGCCTAAACCGGCGCCGCGACGTCGGCCGACGGCATCGATTTCATCTATAAAGATAATACAGGGTGATTCTTTTTTGGCTTTTTCAAATAAAGAACGAACCCGGGAAGCCCCGACACCAACAAACATTTCCACAAATTCGGAACCGGATATATTAAAGAAAGGCACGTTGGCCTCTCCGGCCACGGCTCTCGCTAATAAGGTTTTACCCGTTCCTGGACTGCCTAAAAGTAAAACACCGCGGGGAATTCTGGCCCCAAGATCATGAAACTTTTTTGGAAATTTTAAGAATTCAACGACCTCGGCTAATTCTTCTTTAGCTTCTTTGGCACCGGCAACGTCCTTAAAGGTGACTTTATCCTTTTGATTTAAGTTAAAATCTTTGGCGTTAGATTGACCAAAGCTCATCGCCTTGGAATTCATCCCGGAAACGCCACGCATCGTGTATAGCAAGAAACCACCAATAAGCAGGAAGGTTAGCAGGTATGGCAAAATGTTTACCAATATGTAATCCCAGCCGCTTTGATCTTTGACAGTAATTCCTAAAGCCGCGACTTTTTCTGGAGCAATGTTAAAATCCTTTAACAAGGAGGGGAGAGAATCGTTGGGTTCCTTTTTAACTGTTTCGGTCGTCTTATCTTTTAAAGCAATCGTTAATTTATCGCCTTCAATACTGATAGTGCTAACTTGTGAGTTATTAATTTGACCAACAAGAACATCAAGACCGACCGTCTTAATCTTAGACGGAGCACCGTAAACGCTAAAAAGAGCAGCAATTACCACAAAAGCTAGGAAAAAAATCGCTAAATTTTTAAATAAATTCTTCATATCGACAGTTAAATCTAGTAAATAATGTATCAAAATTGTATATCATTAATGCGTTTTTGGCAAGGGTCAAATTTCAATATATTATGTAATTTTTAGCTATCTGCTAACATATTTACACAAAACAAAAGACCCTGGTCACCCAGGGTCTTTTTTCTATATCTTGAAACTATATTTTATTCAGCTTTCTTAGTTGCTTTTTTCTTGGCAACTTTCTTTTCTTCTTTGGCTTCCGCAACTTCTTCTTTAGCCTCAACAACTTCTTCTTTAGTCGCTTCTTTGGCTACTTCCTTTTTCTCTTCAGGGGCAGCAACAGTAACGCCGGCTAATTTCAAACCTAAGCGATGTTCTGATGGAGAAATATTTACAACTTCAAAATCGCGAACTTCGTTAGTTTGATAAAGATCAGTAATTTTATCTTTAGAAGTTAAACCTAATTGGCTGATGTGAGCTAAACCGTGAATTTCTTCATCAAGCTTAACAAATAAACCAAATGGATTTACTTTTAAGATCATACCAGATATAACCTGGCCAATCTTATATTTAGCACTCGCTTCGAGCCATGGGTCCTGTAATAATTTCTTAGCACTTAAGAAAATTTTAGAACCATCAATGCTAACGATTTCCGCCTTAATCTTATCGTTTACTTTATATAATTCATTTGGGGAATCAATTCTCTGCCAAGCTAATTCGGAAATATGGATTAAGCCTTCCATGCCATCGTCAAAGTTCACGAAGACACCAAAGTTTGTGATGGCCGTAATTTTACCTTCAACCGTCATACCGGTCTTATATTTATCCAAAGTCGGTTTCTGGCGTCGGTTCCAAACATCCTTTTCAGAGAAGATAATCTTATTTTCTTCTTCGTTTAAAGTCATGACGTTGGTTTCAAATTCCATGCCGACAAAGCTCTTCAATTTTTCTAAGATTTTGCTCTTATCGCCGCCACTGATACGTGGGTAATTTTCTGGAGCAAGTTGTGATACTGGTAAAAAACCATTGATTTGGCAATAACGCGCCAAAAGTCCGCCTTTGTTAGCATCAATAATTTTAACTTTAATCGCCAACTTATCTTTGAAAGCCTGACGTAAATTGTTCCAAGCTTTTTCCTGACCAACAGTTCTAAAAGATAATTCTAATTCGCCATTTTCGTTTTCTTCATCAATAACCGCGGCCTCAATTTCGTCGCCTGGTTTTAAATTGGCAAATTCTTCAACCTCAGAATATAATTCTGGGCCGCGTACGATACCCATGAGAATTCCATCGATATCTAATTTTACTTCTGATTTAGAAGCCGTAATAACAACACCTTTTACGATGTCGCCAGTTTGAGGGATGCGTGTATCATCCTTCTCGAGTAATTTCCCGAAGTCAGTTTCCATATGATTGCAGACTACTTTCTAAATTTTAGAATAAAAAAAGCGGTCTTAACCATCTCTTGCGAGACAGTCCTCTAGCCGCCTAGGAATATTAGATATTCTTATTGCTAAAGGTTTTCTTATAGGCGTTATTTGATTTGTCTATATTATACAGGTTTTTATGATTTTGGCAAGGCCCCTACCTAAACGAAAAAAATCTCTCAAACCTTTAGTTTTCCAACTAAAGGCCCAAGAGATTAAAAGCTATTTGGTCACTATGTCGACCTTAACGAACGATCTATGTTTCTTTCCAAGTAACATCAATACTCCTTTTTCATAGTCGGCGTATTCAATAAGCAATTTGCCGTCTAAGATGCAAACTATGGCAAAGTGAAATTTCCCTCCTTCTTCAAAAAGGAAAATGTTTCTCCTGGCGGAGCTCACTAACTTATCAGGATATATTTCGCAAATGTGATTTATATTATCCTGAGTCAAACAGCTGCCTAAAAGGTCTCTGTTTTTATGGCGGAAGAAATTTCCCCGGCCATCATTTACCAAGACTCCTAGTTTTGGAGTTGCTTTCCCTGGTTGATTGACTAATGGGTCTTTAAATTTTCCACTAACCCTTTCATAGCACGCCGGATGTTGTCCGATAGTCCGTTTGCCATCCGACGCCTCAAGAATGAGCACTTGATCATGCGTATTGAATTCGTTTTCTTGCTTTACGATACCGTCAAGAATCGACGGATTTTGATTTCCCCTCATAATTCGTAAGTTTTGTTAAGTAACTATTAATTGTGTAACCAGTATGGACTAAATTACTCAATAAGTCAAGCTTCTTAGAGTAAAAAATCCGCTATTTTATTGAAGATTATTTAAATTAATTTGTAAAAGCATTAATCCAACTTTTTCGTCCTCAGGGTATTTTGCCATGATTTCCTGTCCGATTGTCCTTGCTTCCTGGTAATTGCCTTGGTAATAATAAATTTCAAAAGCGGTGTTAAGATAATAACTTTCCGGAAAATTTTCCTTTATCTTATCAAGAACGGCTGAGATTTTGCTCTCATCTTTATCCTTGATGGCTAACATTACCAAGCGAGAATAAGCCAAGGAAAATCCCGGGCTAATATTAATCGATTTATAATATTCAGTCTCAGCTTCAGCTTCTTTCCCGGTTGCGACCAAAGCATTGCCTAAATTGAAATGAATCTGAGGATAGATATCCTTAATGGAAATAGCTGTTTTATATTGATAGATTGCCTCGGCATTTCGTCCCGCGTCAGAATAAGCCATGCCTAAATTATTTCGCTGAATGAAACTGTTCGGTGTAAATTTTAAATTGTACTCATAAAAAGTTATCGGGTCCCTCCAAATAATATTTCGTTTAATCGTTAAAGTGCCAAAATAAATAAGTGACAAAGCCAGAACAACGATAATAATTATTTTTCTGGCTTTAAGTTTTTTCAATAAATCGTCAATGATGATAAAAAGGGCCAACCAAAAACCGAGCATCGGTAAATATAACCAGTGTTCATATAAAGGACGGTTAATCGAAATAATATTTGTCCGTGGCAAAAGTAAAATCAGAAACCAGGCCAAGCCAAAAATAACAAGTTTATTCTTCTGCCAATAGATTTTAAATATATAGGCGATACCAGCAATGGCAATTAAAAATTCCGCGACGGCCATTGAGAAAATTGAGGTAATCGGTATCACTTCATAAGCCATATGGAGGTTAAAAGGCGCAAATAAAAGTTTCAGAAATTTTACGAAGACGAACGTAAAAGTCAGCAACCTGACCTTTAAGCTTGAGTCATAGACACCGGCATAATCGGCGCCCGACAAGATATCATTAAAATTCAAAATGCTTATCCTAAGCAGAAAATAGCCAACGGCAATAATAGCAAAAGGAATAAAAATTTTCAGACTCGCCTGCCATTTATTTTTATCAAAGAAAAATAAACCTTCGACTAGCAGGATTAACGCCGGTACTAAGATTGATTGCTCCTTGGCCAGCAGGGCCAATAAAAAAGATAGAAGACTAATGATTAAATATTTAAGATTGCCTTTTTGTCTAAACAGAACATAGGTCAACAACGCCGCCAGGACAAAAGCGGTCGACATCGGATCAGCCAGGCCCGATACATAGGTTACGGCCTCAGTTTGTAAAGGATGAACTAAAAAGAATAGCGTCGGCAGGAATGATAGCCAAAACTTATCACTTAATTTATATAAAAATAAAAAAGCTAACCAGGCGGCTAAAATATGCCAGAGTAAATTTATCACGTGATAGCTTATCGGATTTAAGCCAAAAGAATTATATGTAATAGCATACGAGCTTAAGACTAGCGGCCGCCAATAATTAGTAATCTGCCCCGACCCGGCAATTAAGTTCTCTGAAAAATATTTTGGGAAATTAGATAAATCTTTGGTGTAAACATTATTCGTAATCGTATCATCATCATCCCAAAATAATTTATTTGAAAACGAATTGGCATAAATAAAAAAGCCAGCTATAACTAATACAAGTAAAACAAACCATTTAATGTTTTTTGTTTCCACCTTCATACTATTAGTATTTAACTGGCTTTAATGGGTTCTAAATTATTATACTTTAATCACCACCGGCAAGACCATTGGTCGGCGCTTAGTCTGAGTAAATAAGAATTGACCAATATCATTTCTAATTTTGTTTTTTATGTAGTCGTCCTCAGCGACGCTAGTCGACGCCTTATCCTTGATAATCTTCTTAACTCTCATGCGGGTCTTCTCAATTAAATCACGATTTTCTTTCATGTGAACAAAACCGCGCGAAATCAAGTCTGGGTTACCAATCAGATCCCCGGTCCGGGCATCGATTGTGGCGATAACCACTATCATGCCATCTTCTGACATCATTCTTCGGTCGCGTAAGACGATTTCTGAAACGTCACCGACGCCCAGACCGTCAACCATAACATAGTCGGTTGGTACTTTTTCGTTAGTTAAGGTGCCTTCAACTTTACCGCCGACTAATCTAAAATCAACGACTTGCCCATTATCGGCGACGAAAATTTTGTTTACCGGAATGCCGACCTGTTCCGCTAATTCGGCGTGAGCCCGCAACATATAATGATTAGCTTCAATCGGCATGAAATATTCTGGTTTAAATAATCTCATGGTCAACTTTAAATCTTCCGCCTTAGCGTGTCCGCCGGCGTGGATATCAAGCATTTTATAATGGATTATTTTTGCTCCCTGACGAACCACGCGATCCATTAAATTTTGAATTGAGCGTTCGTTGCCTGGAATAACTGATGAGGAGAATAAAACCGTATCACCATGTTTAATACTAACAACGCGATGCTCGCCATTTACGACGCGGCTTAAGAACGCATTGCTTTCACCCTGCGCCCCAGTACCAACAATCATTACTTTGTTATCGGGCAATTTATTTAAATCCTTATCATCAACTAATAATTTAGGGTTAAATTTAAGGTATCCAATTTCATGCGCCACTTCAACGTTAGAAATCATTGAACGACCCTGCAAAGAAACTCGGCGATCATGCTTTTCCGCTAAATCAAAAATTTTCTGAACACGGGATAACTGTGAAGCAAAGGTTCCGATAATAATTCGGCCCTCAATCTTTTCAAATAGTTTTCCCATTTCTTCACCAATATACGATTCGGAAACTTGATAACCAGGATGAGTCGCATCAGTTGAATCAGACATCAACATTCTAACTCCGGCGGCTCCGATTTGGGCCATGCGATTTAAATCAGCCGGCTTATCATTAACCGGCGTAAAATCAATCTTGAAATCACCCGTATGAATAATGGTGCCCATTGGTGTTTTAATCACCGTGGCAAAACAATCAGGAATGGAGTGGTTAACTCTTAAAAATTCTAAATTAAAAGCTGAACCTAATTTAAGATTTGTCGTATCATCGATTTCTTTAATTTTTAGAACCGGAGCATTCTTATATTCAATATGTCTTTTGCGAACTAAGCCCGCAGTTAATTTACCCATGAACATTGGCGGATTGCCAATTTCACCCATGATGTGCGGGATTGCCCCGATATGATCATAGTGGCCGTGGCTGATAATTACACCCTTAATCCAATCCTTCTTATCTTGCAGATAAGTAACATTCGGAATGATGTAATCAATGCCTGGCATATCTTCTTCAGGAAACTGTAAACCCATATCAATAATTATGATTTCTTTGTTGTATTCAAAGACAGTCATGTTGCGGCCAACTTCTTCAAGCCCGCCCAAAACCATAATGCGCAAACTATTGCCATTTGATTGCTGAGAAAAAACTTGTCGGGGAGTGGCTGCATTTTTTGGCGCCTGAGGATAGCTCCGACGAGTTCCAAAATTATTCGATCGACTATTATAGTTGGGTTTAGTTTCGATCGCTGGCTTAGCATTAGCAGTTTTATTTTCTAAAGACTTGGCCACCATCGCCCGAGTGTCAAAAGGCTTGTTAAGAATAACTTGGCTTTCTGACGGTTTATTGATAGTAATTCGAGGCTCCAAAGGTTTGCCTTCTTGGCGCAAAAATTCTTTATCCTCTTGCAAAATCGCCTCTAAATTTAGAGGATTGCTAAGAGTGCTAGTTGGGGCTGCAGTTTTGCGAGCACCATAATAATTGTTTTGATTCGGTTTAAAAATAACCGAATCGTCACTCGACTTTTTCGTAGAGGAAAAAGATCCTCCCGGAGCCGAGTTTGATTTGTACTTCGTAATCATTTTCTGAGATAGAATTTGGGATTTAAATTGTAAGCCTTCGCTTTAAGCTAAATACAGAAATTCTTTAATTAATTTATCGTTAGAGAGATAATTTGTAATTTAAAAATAGTTTACCAAGAAAATTTATTTCTTGATTTGAGATACCAATTAGATATTCCGGCAAAGCGATCGCTAGGACTGACAATTGCCGTCCCGTTGAATCCTTTTAACTTCTTGCTTTGCACGTATATGTAATTTTGTTCGTATAGGAAAATCGCAGGCAGTTCACTGGTAATAATTTTTTGCACTTGCGCGTAATCAGATATTCTCAATGTCTTGTCGGAACTTGCCCTGGCTTCTTCTAGAAGCTTGTCCACCTTGTCATTCTTATAACCAGCAATATTTAAGCCCTTGTCTCCGGTTTGGCTGGAATGCCAGAAAGCAAAAATATCAGGATCACCGCCAAGAATTTCACTGTATACCAAAGTTTCAAAACTGCGTGAAGATACTAAATTAGCAATTTCAGTCGGATCAACCGCATTAATAACGGTTCGGACACCGATGGAATCCCAATAAACTTTAACTTCTTGGGCGACCGTCATCGAATCACTGCCATCAACGGCACTAAGATTCATTGTTAAAAGGGTTACGTTACCCTTCTTATCTTTCTGAAAACGCCAAGCGCCAATCGGGTTCTCTTTAGTCGAACTCGCAAAGGCAATAATTGCTTTTACTTCCGAAGAGTCGGTTGTTAAATCATTTTGTCCCAAATTTATCTTAGTCCAATTGGAGCTATTTAATTTTTCATCAGCGGCACTCGGATTAAAATTATATTTGCTTATATCATTGCTATATGCGAAAGAACTTACCGGTAGCGGCCCATCGATCACTTTATAAAAATCACTATAAACATTTTTTACGATTGAATTTTTATCAATCGCCAAGGCTAAAGCTTGCCTGACATTTAAATCAGCCAGAGATTTATTGGCCGTAGCATTAAAAAATATCAAATCCTCTTGAGAAGAATTAAGCGAATTAAAATTTAAAGAATTTTGAGCGAGCAAGGCGTGTTTCTGATCTAATGGCAGATAAGCAATCCCCTGGACGCTGCCATCATTCAAAGCGGCAATGAGCTCAGTCTCGTCTGGGTAAAATTTAAAAGTTATATTTTTGATATACGGCTTATTGCCATAATAATTTTCATTAGCCACAAGACGGTATTCTTTGAGTTCCCCCTGCTTACTCTTAAGCAGCGAACTGAATTTATAAGGCCCGGAGCCGATTGGTTCAAGATTGAGATCAGTTAAACTGGCTGAATCAGGCGCAATATTTCCCCAGACACTTTGTGGCATGATGCCAAAAGTCAGTAGATTAGGAAAAGCGGCATAGGCCGAAGTCAAAGTAAATTTAACTTGATTGTTTGAGATTTTTTCAATACTAACCGAGCTGAAATTCTTCCGTAACGGTGAACGATAATCAGGATTATTTATCAAGTTAAAAGTGAAAACGACATCATCAGCCGTTAGAGTTTCGCCACTGTGCCAGTAAACATTATCTTTTAGGGTGACGACAAAAGTTTTATTGTCGCTGGTCTCAGTGCTGCTGGCTAAATCGCCAACTAACTGACCGCTGGCATCATAATTATATAAACTGGAATATATAAGTTGAGATAAGTCACCATCGACATCACGATTTATGTCATAAAGCGGATTAATCGTTGTCGGATAACCGACCACGCCTTCGATGTAAGTTCCGCCCGCAACTGGAATGACGATAATATGCTTTTCATAAAAACGAAAACCCAGGTAAACGATATTTAACAAAACGATAGCCAGCAAGATTCTGATAATCAAGCTTTCTTTCCTCGTTAGTGTCTTATCTAAATGTTTAATCTGTTCACCGGTGGGAATCTTTGACGAAGCTAATGTATAGACTAGATTTTTATCCGCATGCTCTTGATTTAAGCCAGTCGAAACAAATCGTTTGCTTTTGTGTGACAAAAAACTAAGCGTTTTTCCAAAATATTTGGCCAAACGATTGCGGGTCTTTCCCATTACAGCAAATGATTCTTTTTTTATTTTAAGAGGTTTCACGTTGGCAAAAACTTAGAGGATAATGCCCAAGAATGATAGAGTGAAGAATAAAACGGCTAATACAATAGTAGCAATAAACAGCTTTTTTTCCAAGCCGCGTTTAGTTAAATATACACCGCCGGATCCGCCAAAGGCCGAACCTAATCCGGTACCGCGATTCTGTAATAAAATCGCCACGATAAGAAGTATAGAGACAATAACTTGTGCAATTTTAATCCACATCATAAAGTATATTTTATTTCTTTATTTTTTCGATTATCTTGGCCAGTACCGGTTTGTTATTAACGGCCATTTCTGACAAAACCTTGCGATCAATTTCAATATTGTTAGCTTTTAATAAGCCCATGAATCTGGAATATGATAAATCGTATTCACGAACAAAAGCATTGATTCTAATTTGCCACAAAGCGCGCATATCGCGTTTTTTCTTGCGACGATCAACATAAGCGTGAGCGCCTGCCAAAGTGCGAGCGGTTTTAGCTAATTTAATCAGCTTTTTTCGGCCCCATTTATATCCTTTAACATCTTTTAGAAGGTTTTTTCTACTCTTAACATGAGAAGTACCTCGTTTTACTCTAGGCATAAAATTCTAAGTTGATAATTTTGATTAGTTGAATTGAGCCAAAGTCTTAACAGTCTTGGTCAATGTTTTAGTAGTCGACAAATCCATTCTCTTGGAACGAGTTGTGCTACCGGATTCATGCGCATTATTATGAGCTTGGCCGGATTTTCTTTGGGTAACTTTACTAGCGCCAGTAATTTTGAAACGTTTGGCAGTAGCTTGATGGGTTTTGATTTTTGGCATACTTTTCAAGAAAAAAACAGGTAGACACCTGATTTCACGATATCCTTACTTTTTATTGATTATTATCATGGTAAATCTTCCACCTTGTTTTGTCAAGGCTTGCTCCACTTCAATATTAAAGTCGGGTACGGCTTTTAGTTTATTAAAAAATTCAGTCATTATTTCCGCAGCTTTCTGCGGATATTGCTTTTCGCGCCCTTTAAGTAACAATTCTACCTTAAGCTTATCACCCTTACTCAAGAATTTAATCGATTGATTTAAGCGGAGCTCAGTATCATGGTCACTGATTCTAAAGGACAAACGAACCGCTTTAATCTCAACCTTCTTCTGTTGCATCTTCTGTTTATGGGCCTTTTTCTCTCTTTCATATTTAAGTTGGCCCAAATCAACAATCTTGGCCACCGGCGGATTTTCTTTGGGATTAACTTCAACTAAATCTAAATCTAAATCTTTAGCTCTTTGAACCGCTTCAACAGTATCCATAACACCGATACTCTCACCGGTTTCATCAATTAAAAAAACTTGCGGAGACTTAATTTGCAAGTTAGATTTGAAAAAAATCTTTTCCTTGGCCTCAGTTCTGTGGAATTTTATTCTCATTTTTTATTTGGGCCGGAACCGGGGAGTCCTAGCCAAAAACGACCTTAACAGGGGTCATTTAAAATTAAATAGGTTTCTTACCCATTATTTATAGCGTAAAAATTTAATTTAGTCAATGGAGGTGGCTTGACAGAAGGCTTAATGATTGTTAGGATAAGAAAAAGAAAAGTTGTCTTGAAGCTTGAGGAATGATTCCAATAAAGCTGCCCAAAATTCTTAAAATTTTTCCAAAACGGAAAAAGAGAACAGACTGAGACTTTCTCTCTATCGTTACGTTTGCCATAACGTGCCCTCGACCCCCTGCTGTGAAGTAAGGTCGAGGGTTTTTTATTTTAAACTACTTATCTTTGTCGGCAAAAATTACCAAACGGCCTGAATAACTTTTAGTTGTTTCATTCCAAACCCCCTCACAAGTAATAAGATTAAGATGAGAGACGCCGTCATTTGAAATAAAAACTTCAGCTGTGTTGGCCTGAGGGTCATAACTTTTAATCTCTTTGACCACAAAAGAAATGGTGTTCCCGTTACTATCGATTACTAAAATTTTATCGCCTTTGATTAATTTGTATATATTGTTAAAGGCGGCGGCTTGGCCTTTTTTATAACCATAATGTCCGGCAATGACCGCGCTGCCGCTGTTTCCTGGCCTAGTCCCTAAATCATACCAACCAATTTCATCAATATTTTTAGGCATCGCCATCGCTCCTTCCGGCGTAACTCCGACATTCTCAAAGGTAGTATCAATATTAATAGCGGGGATGTTTATGCGCACTGGCTCTCCGTAAGATAACTGTTCCAAAGGTGCTGTTGTAATTATTTTGCTACTGGGCGAAACAGTTGTAATCATTTTACTACTCGGCGGAACAATCGGCGTCTGATATTTTAAATTATAGAAAAAGGCTAAAACTAGAATAGCTGTAAATAAAATAATTCCAGATGCTAATTTTATAAATTGTTTACGCCTTAGTTTCATATTTAAATAAAAAAGCCAAACGAAAATGGTCTGACTTTTTTCTCTCTAAATTCAGAATAGTTTAAAATTATTTCTCGTCAGGACCAACTCCAGCGTTAGGAAATGAAGGAGCGGAAATTAAAACGGGAATAGCAACAACAGGGGCGATTGGTAATGGTGCGGTAATTATTGAAGTTGAAGTTGAGATTGGAGTAATAATACTGGTCGTAGATGTTGGGATTACTGTTACTATCGGAGCAGGGGTTGGAGTTGGAATTATTATTGGAGCTGCACAAACTGCTCTAGTAATTGTACTCGAATCTAAAGTCACCGCGCCATTTCTTGACAGAACTCTACCTTCAACATTGGCTCCTGTAGTTAGTGTAGCTGAAGTTAAAGTTAAAATATTTCCCTTAAAGGTTGAGTTCGTGCCCAAAGTTGCCGAACTGCCGACTTGCCAAAAAACATTACAAGCCTGAGCACCATTAATTAAATTAACGGAGCTAGCTCCATCAGTAATTAAAGTAGAGGCGGTTTTAAAAATAAATACTGAGTCAGGATTCCCTTGTCCGTCTAAAGTTAAGGTTCCGGTGATAGCAAAAGTACCATCGGCCGAATCATAAATTCCAGCAGTTTTCATGGTGCCGCCTAGTTCAGTTGGCACGGTTGTCACTGGAGTTTGTCCGTACGCATTAAGATAAGCTGTAGTTAAATCAACTTGTGCTTGAACGGCAGCCGGATTTGCTACCTGTCTATTACCATTTATTATTCCAGCTGGAAAGCCAGTAATTGAGGTGCCCGGGGTTAGCCCGAGATCACCGTTTACAACGCTCGATCCGATATTAGTGATTGTTGAACCAGCTAAAACGGCAAAATTATCCGCCGTACCTAGGGTTACTTTTGTGGCTGCTTTTACTGTCATTAACCCAGCTAAACCAACCGCGAGCGTGATAGCAAAAGCGACAACAAAAACATAATTAAACTTTTTCATAGACTTCGCGATTAATTTATTAAAACTTAGACAAAATATTGCCATGTCTATCTTAGTGTACTCTTATCGCAGGAATATACAAGAATATAAAAAAGCCCGACTTCCAATCGGGCTTTGTTTTTTTTATTTCATGTGACTTCTTGCGACCTCTCTTCCTATTTCGGCACAAGCCAAATAATTATCGAAGTTCATGTCATAGTGTCCTGATGCCGGCAACTTTTGTTCCGGCGCAATAATCATAGTGTGGCTTCTTGGAATATCATAATAATCACATAGCCCATAAAACTCATCTGACCTAGCTGCGTTTTTTAGACTGCCTGTTTCATAACGAAACATCAGGGCTACGTAATCTCCATATTCGTAAGCTTTCAGAAGTTCAGGCATGCCACCCAAATCTTCATTCATCTGTCCGTCAAAAGCAATAGAATTATTAATTTTCACGGGCAAACCTTGGAAGAATGGCAAGCAACAGGAGGCCTTAAGAACCGTTAATCTTTCTGATTCAGGAATTTTTTCAATATCCACTGTCACCGTATTCATTCCAATCCCTTGCCTAACCCCAGGAAGTATTAACCAGGGAAACAATAGACGATCCGTAATCGTGACTCGGTTGGTCGAAAAGATTCTTTGGCTTAGTTCGGTATAAACGATTAAAGTATTTTGGCATTTTTTAAAATAGCCCTCAACTTCCATCTCGGAAAACATAATATCAGCAAATTCTGAAATCAAAAAAATGCCGTTGTTCCTAATAATTTTTTTAGGATTAAATGTAGTTAATTTCTTAAATCCAGACAGGGCCTCGAGCCACAGGTTAACAAGATTATAAGTGTTACCTGACATAGCAGCCACAACGTTAATTGCCCCAGAAGATGCACCGGATGCTTTTTTGATTTCGAATTTTTTAACTAGTTCTTGAACTGCTCCGGCCATAAAAACACCTCCGGGAAATGATCCGCCGGCAGCGGCTATAAGTAACTTTTCCATAATTAATTATATTGAGTTGTTAAGTTTCTTTTTGTTTTGACTTTTTAAATTATCACATATTATAAGATAAATCAACTCAGTATTAGTTTTATACAGTCACCCCCAAAAAAGGAATACCTAATCTTTTTCTAGCTGTTTCACCTTTGAACAGATTATTCTTGCGTTCCGCTGGTATTTTCCGATCGCCAATGTGCTGTGTCCGGTTCATCGCGGCTAAGCTCGAGCCTAAAAATAATGTATGTTTTCCGTAACGCGCAGACATGCCGTCAACACTGCCAAATATTTTAGATATTTTTTCGGCGGTTGCCACTTCATTAAACAAATCCGCTTGCCGGGAAACGTTTTCAATTAAATCCATTAGAACGATACCGCTCGCTCTAAATAATTTACCGCTTGAATAGACTGAATTAAAATATTTATCAATCAACTTAATAATCTCGATCGGATTATCGGTCGGCCGTTCTAATTTGAATTCGTAACCGTGATAATTAAATTCCTGAGTCTTTAAAAAGAAAAATACTTTTTTGGCAGCTAGTTTATAGCGACGTAATTTGATACAAGAATTCTCAGTATTTTTAGAAAGCTGACTAAAAATATAATCACGATTATTCGACGGCGGCGTAAAGGTTTTAGTCTTACTGATTGATTGATAAGTTTCTTTTTTTCCAGGATCTACTTTATAAATCATTTGTCCTTGAAGCTCCTGCCAAATTTCTTGATGCGGTTTAGTTAAATGGGTTTTAATCCAATCAAAGTCTTTATTCGCAAATTGAAGGGCGGTCGCGATGCCCCATTTATTCAAATAGGCCGTTGTTTGCGGACCAACACCCCAAACAGCACTGACGTTTAATTTGTCTAAGTATATTTTAATGTCTCGATTAGAAATAATTGTCAGTCCTGATGGTTTTTTCCACTTAGAGCCAATTTTTGCCATTATCTTATTTGAGGCTAGACCGACTGAAAAAGTAAAACCGAGTTCACTATCGAGTGCCTCCTTAATTTTTTCGGCAATTTTGGGATACGACATTCTAAGCGAACGTTGCAAGCCGGTTAAATCGGCAAAACATTCGTCGATGCTATATTCTTCAACGTCGGGGGTAAAGCGTTTCACGATGCTAAACATCCGAAGCGAATATAAACTATAAGTTTCATAATCCGATGGTAAAAATACAACATCGGGACAAATTTTTTTGACTTCTCTTAACGACATGGCGCGTCTAACACCCCGAGCCTTGGCTTCATAGGTTAATGATGAAACAATACCGCGCTCAAGTCCGGTAACCACGGCTTTACCTTTTAATTCCGGACGTCGTGCTACTTCACAAGACGCAAAAAAACAATCCGCATCAATATGCAAAATCGCTCTCGGAAAAGTTTCTAAACCGTAAGGCATATAATTAATATTTTCGGATGACAGCTTTAACAACAGCGGCAATTTTTAACTCTTCCTTGGGATAAATATTCGAAAATCTTTTATTGGCTGGTTCCAGATAAACAGTTTTTCCACTCTTTCTTAAATATTTTACGGTCCACTGTTTATCAACTTCCGCAATTACGATATCACCATCAACGGCGGTCACGCTGCGGTCAACTAAAACCATATCACCAGGCATAATACCGGCGTCTTTCATGGAATCGCCACTGACTTTTAACATATAAGTGGCTTCTTTATTTTTAATTAGATAATGATCCAGGCTCATGGTATCACTTAACTCTTCTTCGGCCGGGGACGGAAAACCAGCTTCAACTTGTCCTAAAACTTTAAGCTCACCATAAAGATTTTTGGGAATTAGTTTTCCTTTATCGTCTTTGCTTAAGAAATTTTCTTCACTTAGTTTATTAACTAATTTAAAAACGGCGTTCTTAGATTTGAAGCTTAGAATCTCCATGATTTCGCCATAGCTAGGCATCCGTTTATTTTTGCGATAGAAGTTTAGGATTTGTTTTTTATATTTTTCGGTCATATATTTATGTTTTTGCTTACCATAATATTATAGTAAACAATCGTTCACCTGTAAAGAGTAAAGAAAAACAGGCTGTTGCGCCTGTTTTTTGATGACTATTTAGAAGATAGCAATGCTAGAAAAAATGGTAATCACAATTAGCGCTAGCCAGGCAATCGTAAAGTAAAATAATTTTACAGCTTCCTTTTTAGCACCGTCAAAATACATAAGTAGCGGCCTTCCTAAAATTAAAAAACCCATGATAGTAGCCGAGGTTACAAATAACATAAGTATAGCTATCCCGGCAACTGCTTCTGGAATGTGATCAAAAATATTTTTTCCGTTATTCATAATAAGCACCACCACGGAAACATAAAAAACGGCGAGCAATGAATTGACTAAACTTGTGATAATTAATTTTTTGTTTTTCATAGGGTTTTTTATTATTTATTTTTGTTGTAACAGGTTTATTTATATAAACTTTTACTAAACAATTAATTTGTTTCTAATTTTAATATCCATTTTTTGACAGACTTTTTGCTTAATATCATATTTAACTTCAAATTTGTAAAAATGTTCTACGGTAAGTATTTTCAACAACCTTTTTGCTAAATAATTATCACTAAACTCCTTGTTCAGTGTCAAAACTTTTTCAGGACTAAATTCATTTGGAAAATTCATTCTTACGGCGGTGCTAATTATTTTATTTGCGGGGGTGTTATTTCTTTCTGGAATTTTATCAGTACTTTTAAACAAATTTTTAGACGCAATACTGTCGCTTATCTTTTTCAAAAAAGCAAACACTATCATTTCCTGAAAACCATAAATTATTTTATCCGAAACCTCCTGCTTACGTTTAAAATCAAACCCCTTTTCTCTTTCAAGCATTTCGCCAATCTCATCCCTGACGCCATCCAGATAGCTTTGAAAGTTTTCTAAAAGAGCCCGTAAAGACCTCAACCCGAGTGCGCATATTTCATCTAAAATAAGACCCTTTCTCTCTGCGTTAATGGAACCGTAATAGCTCGTTGCTATTTGACCGAGAATCTCCATTAATTTAAAGGATAAATTAATTTTATTAAACAGATTAACTTGTTCACCACCTGACTCATCAGGACTGTCATTACTTCCTTTGTCAATTTTTTTATTCTCTATTTGATCCATTTTCTCAAGATCATTAAGTCTGTTGTCCTTAACATCTCTGTCCTCAATTGACATCTTAATTTCTTCATGAATAAGGCTGTTAATACTGTTTATCTCATCTGCCGACAATGTATAAGCGTTTTTATCTGAGAATAAGTCAACTGACTTACCTAAAATTTTATCTATAATATTATTGTTCTTTGAGTGATGGATGAAGAAAATCACTATGTTAGCAAAGTCAGTTTTGTATATTTTTTCAATAATATTGTCAACGTCTCTTAGAACTTCGGCATCACTAATATTGTCAGATAAATATTTCGCACAAAAATAATAGTAAGAGTAATTATGATTAAATTTATAAAAGTCACCTTCGTTTCTAATTATCTTCGCTTTAATAAGTATGCTGTGAACTGATTTGAACTTTTTGTCTATGTCCATTTTTTCACAATATTCATTGTACATTATTGTCATCTCGGCTTTTGACATCTCACGTATATTTTTCTTGTAAAAAATGAAGGCTAGGTGTGCCAAGTAAGTGTGAAACAAGTCTAAGTCTTCGGCCTTTGTGTTTACGCTACACAAAGACTGATTTATCAGGTAGCTATAAAGCTCTGCATAAGAGCTTCCCTGTAACTTTAGTTTACTCCCTTCGTCAATCAACTGAAGCATCATGAGAATATACAGCGGGTAAGTTGGGACAAAATTATTGCCGACCGCAAAATTTATTTTACTTGCTATTTCAAATTTTGCATTATAAAGCTCCGTTTCAGAAAAGTTTTCACCTGCCCCTAAGGAAAGCCATTTGTCGATAAGCTCGTCCCTTAGAACATGCCCTAATTGTTTTATTCTAAAGGTTTTAAAGTACTTTAAGCAATCTTTCAGCCCACTGTCTGCCATTGTTTCAATTTCCAGAGATTTACCAGAAAAAATTAATACGTGCTCAAACTTTTCTCTCAGTATTTCCAAAAAACTAATCCTTGCTTTATTATTTTTGATACTTAGCAATTCAAAATCATCAATTACCAGATAAATATCGGATCTATCGTGCTCTAAAAGATTTTTAAAATATTCGGTATATTTGTCACTATTTAAATACTGATTTTTAAACTGTGCCAAGAGTAGGTTTGATAATTTTTCCCAACTTGAGTTTTTTATATTTTCTGCATTCAGATAAATAGTCACATAATCTTGCTGATTCAATTTATTTTGAATCATGTGCGCCAGAGAAGTTTTTCCAGATACATCACCACCGAACACAACACACTTATCGAGTTTTTTGCTTTTATCCAATAAATATTTTGAACTTAAAATTTCGTTTTCATTTTCAATGTCTTCAAAATCGGGATAAACAAATATATCGCTTAAATTTAGTTCTTCTTTTGCTGGGTGCATAATTTGAACCCCTATTTCATTAAGTTCGTTTAAATAGTCCTTGTTTAGTTTTAATCCAGCCGTTGTTATTTCAACTAGCCCAGTTTCGTCTTTTTTATCCAAATTTAATATTTGTAAAAAATCCAAGCCTTTTAAACTGGACTCGGTATTTTTCAAATTGATTAGTAGATCGTTTTCTGTTACAACATCTCCATTCTTTGCATAAGTAATAATGGTTCCGTATGGCACGCCGGCCTTCAAATACTCAAACGCCCAAAAATAACCGTACTCCGTAATCAGCAAGACTGTCTCTTTAATTCTGTTGTGCTCTTTTATTAAGTCTATTACTTTTTGTAGCGCTACTTTCGAATCACAAATATAGCGAGAGCCGACAAGCGCTTGAATTAATTTTTCGGGCGTATAAAATGTGAAGTTTGAAGAATCATCACCGCCCTCTATATCTAAAACCAAACCCTTTGCGTCTTTACTTAATGAAGTTGTACATATTAGCCATGCTTCTTGGTACTTCTTTATCCCTCTAATTCCATATAATTTATGTATAACTTCCGCACTTATTTTACTCCCCTCATCGTATGCCTTACACTCAATATAAACGACTTTTGATTGATTGGCTTTATTTTTGCACAATAAATCTAATTCTGTGCCAGTGTTTCTTATTTCTGTGTCAACAACGTAGTTTTGCGTTTCTAAAAAATCTTTTGCTAAGTTTTCCAACAGGTCACCTTTTTTCTTGGTTGAGTCTCCTTTGCGAGCGGCTACTTCTATTTTCATATTTTTATAATTTATGCCAACAAAACTAACGCTTCAATAGCTTTAGGTTGGGCGCTTTATCAATTTTAAGAATATTTTAACCCATAACGTATTAAATAACAATCATTAGCGCAAATTTCTACTTTACGCGCGGGGCGGCGCGCTCACTTTCCGTTGTAATATTATAAGTTCACCTGTCCGAGTTGGGCAACTATATATTTCTTCTGCGCTCAATTATTCGTCAACGCGTCAAACCTCTTTTATTGCTATTGACTATCAATCTCAAACTAAAAACAACTCCATTTCTGGAGTTGTTTTTATTTGCTGAGCGGGTAAGGGGAATCGAACCCCTCTCTCGACCATGGCAAGGTCGCATAATAACCACTATACGATACCCGCAAATGCTATATTGTTTATAGCAGATATTTATTTCTTAATCAACACTATGTGCCGCGGGCGGGAATCGAACCCGCACTGTGTCGCCACAACTGGATTTTAAGTCCAGCGCGTCTACCAATTCCGCCACCGCGGCATAGCTGTATTTATTAAAAAAATAAATGTGGAGATGATGGGAGTTGAACCCATGTCTAACAAGTAACTTTAAACGCTTCTACAAAAATATTCCAGTTTGTATTTCGCGAGAGTGATCTAAAACCGGGAGAAAAACACTGACGCTATCTTCCTTTGGTTTCGGCTTCTCAGATGAAAGAGACCTGATTACCTAGCTTTACGAATGACACCAGATTTAGTTATTAAGCTTTCACTAAGTTGATGGTTGTGGCAATTTAAGCGACAACAGGTGCGTAACTTGGAACTAACCAAGAGAACGCTGCAGTTTTGTTTGCATTTGTTTTTTGAGTCTTAGTACGCAGGGACTCACTGCGTTTTGCACGTTTAAAGAAGTGCCTTGCTATCGAAAGCCCGGCATCCCCTATCTTAATCCTCGTTTCATTAAAGTACTGATTTGGCGGTCCAAATCTTTCTTTTTTAGGTCGTCACGCTTGTCGAATTTCTTCTTGCCTTCGGCCAGCGCCACTTCCATTTTGATTAAGCTACGCTTAGTATATATTTTCACCGGCACTAGTGTCAAGCCGTTCTCCTGTTTCTTGCCCAAAAGGTGTTTTATCTCACTATTCCTTAGTAAAAGCTTACGTTCTCGAAGGGGATTATAGTCTGGAAGGTTGCCCGCATGGCGATATTTGGAGATATGAGCCCCGATTAAATACAGCTCCGGCGACCCGTTAAGGTACCTAAAAGAAATATAGGCACCTTTCAAGCTTACATGTCCGTCTTTAACGGCTTTTACTTCGTAGCCATGGAGAACTAGACCGGCCTCGAAAGTTTCGAGCAGTTTATAATCAAAATTAGCTTTTTTGTTTGTGGCCAGACTCGGCATAATTCCATTCTTTTAATTTAGCTAAGACTTTTTCGTTCTGTAAAACGTTACCCAAGTAACGACGATAAGCTTTGTCTTTCGCCATTTTTTCTAACTCTTTATTCTCTTTATGTTCTTCTCTTAATTCATCGAGCTTTTTATCGATTTCTGCTTCGCTGATTTCTAGTTTTTCAACGGTGCCAATTTCTTTCATGACTAAAGCAGTCTTCACCCGTTTAACGGCATTAGGCAATAAATCTAAAACAAATTCGTTTTTAGTTTTACCAAGGTTTTGTAAATAATCTTCCATTTTACCGCCTTGTCTCTCCAAGTTATCTTCAACTTCATGCATCATGTGGTGAGTTTCGCTTTCAACCATCGATTCTGGCAAATCACCAAATTTTGTGTCACTAGCTACCTTATCCAACATTTCAATTTCCGCTTTTGTTTCGGCTTGTTGAGTTCGGTCAGTTAAAATGTTTTCCTTTAAAGTCTTTTTCAAATCATCCAAATCCTTAAAACGGAAACCAACCGCAAATTCGTCAGTGATTTCTGGTAATTCTCTTTTATAGACCGAAGCGATTTTAACTTGAAAATCTACCATTTTTCCGGCTAAATTTTTCTGGTGATGGTCATCGGGAAAAGGTAAGGAGAATTTTCTTTCTTCACCAGTCTTAGCGCCTAATAACTCTTTATCAAAACCGCCGACGAAATAATTCTTACCAATAATCACGGCTAAATCTTTAGTCTGTCCACCTTCAACCGGAACCTTATCCATAAACATTTCAATATCAACTAAAACTTTATCACCATCACCAACGCCTTCTTCTGAAATCACTTCCTTAACGCGCATTTCCTGAAGTTCTTTTAAAGTTTTTAGAATGTCAACTTCTTCAACCTTAACTTCGGTTTGTTTAACTTTTAAATCTTTATACTTACCCAAAGCGACAGTCGGCATAATGGCGATTACAACTTTGTATTCCATTGGATTTCCCGGCGCTAGTTTGGTGATTTCAACTTTTGGCTGACCAACCGCCATGCGGTCCATAGTGTTTTGTTCAATAATATCATCAATAGTTTTGGCAATCGCAATGTGAGCGGCTTCTTCCAAAATAGTCATCTCGCCAACTTTTTGTTTTAAAATATCAAGCGGGGCTTTTCCTGGGCGAAAACCTTCAATCTTAACTTTCTCGGACACTTTAGCCGCTCCTTTTTCAATATATGGCGCAAATTCTTCGGGTGTCAGCTCAACTAATAATTCGACTTGTGATTTCTCTAAATCTTTTTTAGTTACTTGCATATTTTATGTATTCTTAGTATAAACAGGCTTTTAAGCCTGCCAAAATTATTTATTAATACCAACTTAGTTTAATCTATTTGCTAATAAAAATCAAGAATTTAAAAAAGGGCTAAAGTCTTTGTGACTTTGCCCTTCTGTCCTACATACCATCGGCTGCCGCAGCAACGTCAAGTATATGATTAGTCTGTTGCATTCCCTGAAAGAGTTGCCGTCTTTTTTTCCTTTCGATAAAATCCTTCGTCAAACTTAGCAACTCTTCAGCAAATTCTTCCTGACCGCCAAGTTCTTCAATTTCATCAAGATGTTCTGACGTAAAACCCTTATCAAATGCATGGGTTAAAATTAAATCTAACACTTGCCGGGACCGATATTTTATTAAGTCATACATTTTCCCTCCATTTTTAAGTTTCTTCTTATTTTATATTCCTTTTGAAACTTTTAGTCAAGAATTTTAAACGTTTTCTTTGCCGTTCCACTCCGCGAAGCGATAGCCCTTAGTTTTAATAAATTCTTTGAATAAGGTCAGACCTTTATTCCCGACGCCAATCGAGGCACGGAGAACTCTGTCCTCAGATTGGTTCAAGAATTCCGCTAAATTTTCATATCTCCCTTCGCAAGCCTTACAAAATCTTCTGCTAGCAATTCTGTCAGTCTTTTTGGCGGCAAAAGAAAAATCTTGCAAAACGTCAGAAAATTTTTCTTTTTGAGCCGCGTTTAATATTTCTTCAAACTCACTAATTTTTCTTTTAGTTTCTACTTTTTCATTCTCATATATGAAAAAGGAACGGCAGAAAGCTAGTCCGGCCATATAGTTCTCCCTTAAATCATCTTTGGCCACATTATCGAGTCGTGGGACTGGCAGTATCGTCGCCAGATAATCAAAAATTATCTTGGCAACCTGATTTACGTTATTTGGCATAAAACCAGACCAGTCTGCGTAGTGGAGTATTTCGGCCTTAATCGCACTTCTGGCAATATCCCGATAATGATCCCACTTGGGGCCGGAAAGATCTTGCTGAACATAAAGACGAATATAGGCGCATAAAATTATTTGGAACACCTTTTCTTTTAAGGCAGCTACTTTAAGGGCTGTTTCGTCCGCTAACTGTTGGAAAATTAGTTTTTCTTCCGGAGTAAAAGCGCCTATGTCTCCCTTTTTTATTTGTTCCATCTTTGCACAGCCCTGGTACTGAATATGGGCAAAAAGAAAGTCCAAACAATCTTTGATGGCCCTGGCTGCGCGTACATAGAGTTTGTACTCTGGCTCACCAATAATTTTTTTATTTAGGGCTAAATGGCGCCTATTTAAAAACTTCTCCAAATACTGAAAGTAGTTTCTGCTTTTCATGATTCTGTATATTTAATTAATGTTAAGATTACGATTGATAAACCAACTTATCATAAAGATGTGTATACGTCAACCCGGGAAATTGACTTTTAGTAGTAATTATTCTAACCTAATCTAACCCGTAATCATTAATCAGAACCTTAAAAAAATCATATACTATGACAAAAAGCACAGAAAATAGGTGGTTTGCAATTGCTAGATCTTTGTTCGCTCGCAATCTGAAAAAATACTCAATAAAAATCGAAGACCTAGAACCTTTGGCTCAAGAAGCTGGCTGTACCCTTGAAATGCTTTGGGCAATAATTCCAAATGCGTTGAAGCTAAAAAAGGCCGTTGCCATGGACCCTACCGAAGAGAAGGAGGTAATGTTGGCAGTTATCAAATTACAGATAAAAAAACTCAACGTTCCTTTTCCGGACTATAAACACCAATTCGAAAGCGTTGCTGCCGAATTAAACGAACAAAATCCAGATTTGGACCTGAAAGCCATTGAACTCCTAGTGTTTTGCTACCCAATTTATCAAGAAGTTCTTAAGGAAATCTTTGAGCGCAAAATCTAAAGGCGAAAAATTCGCCGAAGACCTTTAAACATACAAAGGTCTTTTTTATTTGACAAATTTAAGCCAAAATACTAAATTGATATATCAGCCCTTTAACAAAATTTTTAATGGTTCTCCAAGCTCCTTAATCTGGGATTTTCGAGAACCATTAAAACAAAAACCATGCCCAACAATCAAATTACCGAAAACTCCAAGGCGTTATTTGCTGAAAAATACGCTTCTTTGAAAAACTCTGTTTTAGAAAATTACGAAACCTACTACAAACTGATAAAGGAAATCAGACAAATGGAAAGAGACTACCAAATTAATGGAATCATGTTTCATTCTCCAAAGAAGTTGTCAGAAATTTTTTCTGAAGCAGAAAAAGAGTTAATCTACAAAAAAACCTGGTCAAAAGGCATCAGTTTCAATTGGGAAGATGATTATCTTAAACCATCGATGATAAAAAACTTTATCACAGAACTTTGTTATGAACCGACACCAGAAGTTATGGGCGAAGTTTTTTGCCAAGCGGTTATGGAAGAACCGAGAAACCCCGCCCTTTACCGATACACTAATTTTGAACTCGGGAAAACAAAATATCTCCCTTTAACAAAAAAAGCCGCTGATATTTTGTCATACTGTGTAAAGGCTACTTGGAATGGTGAGGAAGCTTCCGGCGTTCTAAATATTAAACGACTCATCGAGGCATCCGATCAACTATATCTCTACAGAGAAATTGAATACCGATCGCTGATGCATATCGGAGACGAATTACCCAAACCTGAAATATAAAGCCATGGAAAAAATTATTAAAAACCCAGTGGATGTCGTTCATCAAATGTATAAGGATTTCAGAAATTCAGTCCAGAACCATTTAATTGTCGATGCTCCTAAGCGATTGGAAAAATTAAATCATTTCAGAGAAGCTTTCGTCGCTATTGGAGCAATTGAAGCAGACGACGAAAGGTGGACGGTCGAAAGTATTGATTCTCTTTTTAGTGCCCGCGAACATGAAGAGATATATGTAAAAGCCTGGACTCGCGGTGTGTCTAATGGTCTAACGCCATACAGTGCAGACTATAAAGATATTAAAACTTTTTTAAGAATGTTTGATTATAAACCAGGACTTGAAGTTATTGCAGACGTGTTTTGTCAGCAATTCCATCGTATCGGCCGAAAATATGCCTTCGAATACCTTCAGATGGAGGCCGCTGATATGATGGTACCTGTTCCCAAAGAACTACTCGCTCTTTTCATAACGGATACTCCAATCATAGTCTGGCAAGGCAACAGCATTTCGAAGTCCGAGATGGGCAAGATTATTGATTCAACTAAAGAAATATTTATTTGGGTGACCGAAGATATGCATAATATTTTGCGACTTTGGCAATAAAGAGGAAGTGTAAAAACGATAAAAATAATTCATCATGGAAAGCACCGCAACAATCAAAAATCAGGAGTTACTTGATAAGTGTCTCCAGTTATCAGTTTTTCTGAAGAAAAAATATGACTTCCCTAAGCTAAAAGACTTGAACAAAACTTGTCTCGATATCGAGAGGTCAATATCAAACTTTCTTTCCAATCAAGAAAAAGAAGTTCTTTACAAACATGCATGGTTAGGAACTGTCTACGTGAACCATATTCCACCCGAAGTTAAAGAATCCGCTTCTTTACTTGAATACGAACCGACGCCAGATGTTATGGGCGAAGTATTCGCTGAAAGATTTTCCGATAGCGTTAACCACGCCCTAATGTATCTTTACAGCGAGTTGATCGGTAAAGTTTTTCCCATTCCACAAAAAATGGCAAACTATTTTGCTGATCGGATTGAATTCATCACCTGGAATGGAGTTGCTGTCGACTTAAGGAGAGTTTCTGAATTAATTGAAGAATCTCCAAATATATATCTGGTTGGATCTAAAGGAATAAAAGGATTAGTATCCTTCATGACCTTTATTCCTGAAACGAAATAAAACAAAAAGCCCCGAACAACAATTGTCCGAGGCTTTTTTATTTCCATCAATATTTTATTTAATCAATAGACCGACAATTAATAACGCCACGATATTTAATACTTTAATCATTGGGTTGATTGCTGGACCAGCGGTATCCTTGTAAGGATCGCCAACGGTGTCGCCGGTTACCGCTGCCTTGTGAGCATCGGAACCTTTGCCGCCGAAATTACCAAGTTCGATATATTTCTTGGCATTGTCCCAAGCACCACCACCTGAGGTCATGGAAATAGCCACGAACAAACCAGTGATAATTGAACCAACTAATAAACCACCTAAAGCTTCAAGGCCGTGTGAACCGAAACCGAAACCAACCGCGATTGGAACTAGAACCGGGATTAAGGCCGGTACGATCATTTCTTTAATCGCCGCTTTAGTAACGATATCAACCGTGCGTCCGTAATCAGGTTTTTCAGTATTCAACATGATTCCTGGTTTTTCTTTAAATTGAGCGCGAACATCTTCAACGACCGAACCAGCAGTTTTTCCAACGGCTTTCATCGCCATTGCTCCAAATAAATAAGGAAGCAAACCACCAATAAATAAACCAACTAAAACGTATGGGTTATTAATTAAGAACTGCGCGTTTCCGCCACCATCAACAATCTTCTGGGTGAAATCGGCAAATAATACTAGAGCGGCCAGAGCGGCTGAACCGATTGCGTAACCTTTGGTAACCGCTTTAGTGGTGTTACCAACTGCATCCAATGGATCAGTGATATTTCTAACATCATCACCAAGCTCAGCCATTTCCGCAATACCACCAGCGTTATCGGTAATTGGACCGTAAGCATCAATAGTAACGATGATACCCGCCATGGACAACATCGCCATCGCGGCAACCGCAATACCATATAAACCACCCAAAGAATAAGCGCCTAAAATAGCCGCACAAATTACAATAATTGGCGCTGCTGTTGATTGCATGGAAACAGCCAGACCAGCAATCACGTTAGTGCCGTGACCGGTCTTAGAGGCTTCCGCAATCGACTTAACCGGATTGTAAGCAGTGGAAGTGTAGTATTCAGTAATCACAACCAATAAACCAGTAACCACTAGACCAATTAAACTAGCTAGAAAAATATTTAAAGTATTTTCTTTAATAAAATAATTAGTTACAAAGAAAAAAGCAATCGCTGATAAAACACCAGCGGCAATTAAACCTTTGTACAAGGCACCCATGATATTTTGTTTTTTACCAAGACGGATAAATAAAATACCGATGATTGAAGCGATAATCGAGACGGCGCCTAAAACTAAAGGAAACATTACGATAGTTTGATCCCCCTTAAAGAGTAGGTGTCCAAGCACCATCGTTGCGATTGAAGTTACCGCATAAGTTTCAAATAAATCAGCGGCCATACCAGCGCAATCACCAACGTTGTCACCAACGTTATCAGCGATAACCGCTGGGTTACGTGGATCATCTTCTGGGATAGAAGCTTCAACCTTGCCCACTAAATCAGCTCCGACATCAGCGGCCTTGGTATAAATACCACCACCTAAACGGGCGAAGATAGAAATTAAAGAACTACCAAAAGCAAAGCCAATGATGGCACTTAAATTTTGAGTTAAGAGATAAAAGCCAGCAGTACCAAGTAAAGCTAAACCAACGACTAACATACCAGTGACGCTGCCACCAAGAACAGCGACATTCAAAGCTTTTTTCATGCCGCCTCGAGCGGCTTCAGCGGTGCGGACATTAGCGCGGACGCTAACAAACATTCCGATGTAACCAGTAAGAGCTGACAACACGGCGCCGGTTAAAAAAGCGGCGGCGGTTAACCAACCGAGAGACGGAATAAAACCAATGACTAAGAATAAAATAGCAGCGACGATGGCCACAGTTTTATACTGGCGATTTAAAAACGCTTTGGCCCCTTCTTGAATGGCGCGGGCAATTTCCTTCATCCGGTCATTGCCTTCTGACATTTTAAGGATCAGGCGGATAACGATAGCCCCATAGATAATGGCGGCTAGTGCGCTACCCAAGATAATCAGGTTAATCATAGATCTCTTGGAACGGTCCGTTGATTTTTTCAAATCTTTAAGACCGACACTTTATTTTTATTTATAATAAATTTAATTACTGAGCTAACTCTTTTTCAAAATCTTGGGCTTCTTCGGCATCGACATGAGCGGTCTCCTCAAAAGCTTCCGCAATTTTTGGGTCTTCACTATCAATCACTTTACCGGCACCATCTTCAATAATATCAATTTTCCAACCAGTTAAGTGAGCCGCCAAACGAACGTTCTGTCCGCTCTTGCCAATCGCTAATGACAATTTATCAGAAGCGACTTTCACGATCGCTTTATGATCTTTTTCCACTAATTCAATATCAGTAATTTTTGCCGGGGCTAAAGCGTTCGCAATATATTTAGCTGGGTTTTCATTATATTCAATAATATCAACCTTTTCACCGCCGAGTTCTGAAATAATGGTTTGAATTCTGGCGCCGCGTTGGCCAACGCATGATCCGACTGGATCAACGTTTTCTGCCTCAGTATAAATTGCCACCTTAGAACGAGAACCGGCTTCACGAGCCACCGATTTAATTTCGACTAAACCGTTAGCAACTTCTGGAATTTCTAAATAGAAAATCTTGCGTAAAATTTCTTCGCTGCGACGTGATAAAATAATTTCTGGGCCTTTATGTCCTTCACGCACTTCTTTAATATAAACTTTAACGCGGTCAGAGACATTATATCTTTCACCGAATATTTGTTCTTCAGCCGGCAAGATACCGATGGCTTTACCTAAATCAACAAAAACTAAACGGCCTTCACGGCGCTGAACAATACCGGAAACAACATCTCTTTCCTTATCTTTAAATTCCGAGAAAATCATATCGCGTTCCATTTCACGTAATTTTTGAATGATAACTTGCTTAGCAGTTTGAGCCGCCATGCGTCCGTAACTTTCAGGAATTGGTAAATCAGTAATTAACTCGTCGCCAACTTCAACACCGGACTTTAAAATCGCGGCTTCCTTTAACTGAATATCGGTTTTAGGATTAAATTTGCGAACCTCTTTGCCTTCAGCGTCAAGTTCTGGTTCAATATAAGCAGCTACTTCTTCTCTGACATTCTTGTCTTGAGGACCATAAAGACGTTCCAGCATTTCTGCCTCTTCTTGCTCGGGTAAATTTTCAACGACAGTTTTTACGTCGAAAATTTCACTCTTGCCGGTGTTTACATCGAATTTTACTTTAATGTTTTGATTCTTTTCGCCGTAATCTTTGCGATAGGCCGCTGCAAGAGCAAGCTCAATCGTTGAGACCACAACATCGTATTCTAAGTTTTTTTCGTCGCACACCTGTTTGATGGCGTTTGATAATTCAGACATAATATTTAATAATAATTATAGAAAAAGCTAATTGTAAGAAACAACTAGCTTTATAAATACAGTATAGCAAAGAATGCGTTTTTGTCAAAATTAGCCCCAGAAGTTACAGGCCGTTCCTGATGTGGTCGTCCGACAGACTACAACATCCAAAAGATACTTAGTGATGCCCCAAGCCGATAATATTATTATCAGGCCAATAACCAGGGATTGAAGCTGTCCACCCACCTCTTTAATCTTGGACTCATTGCCCATCGAGGTCATATATTTAAAACCGGCGAACAGGATTAACACAACAAATATTATGGCCAAAAAAGTTAAAACTGTATTTAGTATATCAAGGATGATAATTTTTACGTCTTTAGGCTTATTGCTGCCATAGCTGCCGGCCGCGGTATCAGTTAATAATTTCTGGTTATTAATCAAGGTCTGATCGGCTAGAGCTGGCTGTGCGAAAAAAACTGTGCTAAGTTGCAGGATTCCCAGTGAAGCGACAATTAAAAACGATAATAAATATTTTTTAGCAAGAAGCATATTATTTTGATATAATTATAAAACGCTATTTATATTATACGTAAAATAAAATCAAAACACAAATTCATGAGTCTGTCATCCAAAATCGCCTACAACACAATTATTCAATTAATCGGCAAAGTAATTTCGACCATTCTGGGTTTGATTGCGCTGGCGATGATGGCGCGATATCTGGGCCAAGCTGGTTTTGGTTCTTACACCACCATTATTACTTTTGTCTCCTTTTTCGCAATCATTGCTGATCTCGGCCTGACTCTGGTGACGGTTCAAATGATTAGCCAGCCCGGTATTAATGAAAATAAGGTTTTAAATAACATCTTTGGTCTCCGTTTAGTATCGATTATCTTATTTTTAGGTCTGGCGCCGCTCGTGGCTATATTCTCACCTTATCCGCCCTTCGTTAAATTGGGCATCTTGATTGCCGCCATTTCTTTTTTATTCCCGGCTTTAAATCAAGTCCTAATCGGTTTGTTTCAAAAAAAATTACGGATGGATAAAGCGGTGATTGCTGACACCGCCAGCCGGATATTGCTGGTCGCCGGTATTTATATTGCTCTTAAATTAAACAGCGGCTTAAACGGCATCTTGTGGGCCTCGGTTCTTTCCGCCGGATTTAATTTCTTAATTTCTTATATCTTAGCCGGTAAATATTTGCTGCTTAAGCCCGCCTTCGATTTACATTTATGGAAAGAGATAATCGGAAAAAGTTGGCCGCTCGCCGTGACCATTGTTCTCAATCTATTATATTTAAAAACTGACACCTTGATTCTGTCTTTAATAAAAAGTCCGGGCGACGTCGGTCTATACGGTGCCGCTTATCGCATGATTGATGTCTTAACCACGCTGCCTTTCATGTTTGCCGGAATTATCCTGCCGATTCTCACCTTGTCTTGGTTCGAAGAAAAAAAAGAATATTTTGCTTCAGTTCTCCAAAAATCATTTGACCTGATGGCTATCTTTTCGATTCCGATTATTGCCGGTACCTTAGTCTTAGCCGACCCCTTAATCGTATTAGTCGCCGGCAATGACTTTGCCGGCAGCGGCCCGATTTTAAAAATTTTAATTTTCGCCTTGGTCGCTATTTTCCTGGGCTGTATGTTCGCCCATGCCGTAATCGCCATTAATCGCCAGAAAAAAATGATCGGCTCTTATATATATGTAAGTGTAACTTCAATAATTTTATATCTGATTTTTATTCCGCGATTTTCTTATTACGGCGCGGCCGCAGTTACTATATATAGCGAGCTGGCGATTGCCCTGCTGTCCGCCTATGTCGTTTGGCGCTACACCAAGTTTATTCCCAATTTCCGCATCGTCTTAAAAGTTATCCTCTCATCAATCATTATGTGGCTTGGATTTCAGCTAATTCCCGCTCGTTTTTTCGACACTTGGACCGGACTCATTCTGAGCGCTGGGGGCGCTATCATTATCTACTTCTTCAGTCTATACTTGTTAAAAGGAATAACGAAGAACGACCTGCGCATCTTACTTAATAAGAAACTCTAATTATATGGAAAAAAAACTGGAACCGATTATCATCTTTGAAAATGATGATTATATCGTAATTAATAAACCGGCCGGACTCATCGCTCATGGCGGACCGGGAATTACCGAGCCCGTGTTAACTGATTGGCTCCATGCCCGCTATCCCGAAATTATCAATGTCGGTGATGACCCGCTGCGGCCAGGCCTGGTTCATCGTCTGGATAAAGAAGCCAGCGGATTGATGGTGATTGCCAAAAATAATAAGTCATTTAATTATTTTAAGAAGCAATTTCAAAATCGAAAAGTTACCAAAAAATATACGGCTTTGGTATATGGCAATATCAGCAAAGATGAAGATGTAATTAATTTCCCAATCAAACGCGCCAGTGATGGCTACAAAATGGCCGCCCTGCCAGTTAGTTCCGGAACTATCAATGATAAAAATAAACCTAATAACCGAGATCGCGGCACCCTAAAAGCACAGGATGAATCCAAAGAAGCAATCACCGAATTTAGCATAATCAAAAGGTATATTAATTACACTTTACTTGATGTTAAGATTAAAACCGGACGCACCCATCAGATTAGAGTCCATTTATTTGCCTACGGCCACCCCTTGCTCGGCGACCCGTTATACTGGACAAGAAAAACTAAGGTAAAGAACCAGAAGATAAACTTGGGCCGAATATTTTTAGTTTCACGGGAACTCAGTTTCAAAGATCCAAGCGGCGAAAAACAATCTTTTTCAATAAGTTTACCTAAAGAATTAGAAGAGTTTTTGCAAAAAACTAAGTAGGCCTTAAAACTTTTGACGGGATACCATCTTTCCGTTATAATAAACTAAGAATTAAAAAAATAATTTTTAAAAACTATGAAAAAGAAAATTGTCTACGGCGCAGTAGCCCTTGTTGTTGTGGCTGTTGCTGTCCTAGGAATTACCTTATATAAAAATAAAGGTAATATGTCTCCAGAAATGGCCAGACTCAAGGTTGAAAATTTTGTCACTACTTTAGTACCGGCTGGAACCAAGGCCACCGTGTCTAACGTAACTAAGTCCTATGGCTTATATAAAGTTACGGTTAACATCGGAGCCGGTCAAACTGTTGATTCTTATGTAACAAAAGATGGAAAGCTTTTCTTTCCTCAAGCTTTAGAAATGAACGGAGCCGCCGCCGCTGCTAGCGACACAACTGGCGCTGCCTCGGCAACTACCGCCGCCGTTAATATTCCAAAGACTGACAAGCCCGTAATTGAGTTATTCGTCATGAGCTATTGCCCATATGGCACCCAAATTGAAAAGGGAATTTTGCCAGCTATCAAAGCTTTAGGCAGTAAAATTGATTACACTTTAAAATTTGTTGATTACTCGATGCATGGTGATAAGGAATTAAAAGAAAATTTAGTTCAATATTGTATCCAAAAAGAACAAACTCCAAAATTTGATGCTTATCTAACTTGTTTCCTTAAGGCAAGCGATAGCGCCTCATGTTTAACAAGCGCTGGCATTGATACCGCTAAAAATGATGCTTGCGTCGCTGCCACTGATGCTCAATACAAAGTGACCGATAATGCTAAAAACAATGTTGGTTTCAAAGGAACTTACCCAGGATTTGCCGTCGATGGTACCGACAATACAAAGTATAATGTCGGTGGTTCCCCAACTTTAATTATCAATGGAACTGAAGTCTCCAGTGCCCGTGATAGTGCCAGCTTATTAAAGACCATTTGTGGCGCCTTTAATAATGCACCAGCTGAATGTTCAACCACTCTATCCTCGACTGCTCCAGCTGCCGGTTTCGGTGAAGGAGCCGCTGCTCCATCTGGTGGAACTGCCGCCGCTGGTTGTGCTCAATAAAAAAAACGATTAGGGTATAATAAAAGACGGGACTTAAATCCCGTCTTTTTGTATGTTTTAGATAATCGCTTCTAATTCTTCTTTAAGGGTTTCCTTGTTACGCAAACCGATAAATTCTCCGACTACTACTCCGCCCTTAAACACTTTCATATTCGGAATACTCTGGATTTCATATTTAATCGCGATGTCTTGATTTTCTGGTTCTTCGGTGTTTAGCTTAACGATTTTTAATTTACCGGCTAACTCGACAGATAACTCATCAAGAGTCGGTGCCATCATTCGACAAGGCATACACCAGGGTGCCCAAAAATCAACGAGCACCGGCAATTCACTTTTTAAAACTTCATTTTCAAAATTATTTTTGTTTACATCTTGGGCTTGTGACATAAATTTATTGATTAATTATTTCTTTAAATATTTTAGCTATTTTCTCGGGCTGTCTTTTCTTCCCCAATAAGCATTCATCCATTTCCTCAACAATTATTTTATTCATCAACGAAGATATGGCAGAGCGCGTGGCCTTTAACTGAACAATTATCTTTAAGCAATCATCACCCGGAACTGAAAGCATTTTTTTTGCCCCTTCAAGCTGTCCAATTATATTGTTGATTCTTTGCTCGGAAGTTTTCATAATAACCATAATAGCACACACCCCTAGGGGGTGTCAATAAGCACCCAATAATTATGCGCTTCCGTTATAATCTGATAATTATTCAATCCCGCTTTACTTAGCAGTCTCCTAAGTTCCCCTTTGGTAAAAGCATGATAATACCTTTGGCTAATTAAATCGCCCTGATGGTTTTTCCAGGGAAATAATAAGTCGCCTATTTCTAATTTATTTCTACCAGTAATTTTAAGCCAAATATTTTTTAAAAGCAGCGGTTGATATTTTTTGTTGTTCCACATCCGCCAAACACTAAAATAAATTTTTCCTTTGGCAACTTTTTTCATTTCAGCCAGGGCCTTAAGTCTAAGTTCTTCGCTCGGCAAATGATGTAAGACGGCCACCGAAATCACTAAATCATATTGAGTATCGATTTTTAAATCTAAAATATCGGCAACTCTAAAATTATTATCCGGATAATTTTGTTTGGCCAAGCTTATTAATTCTTCGCTATTATCAACGCCTAAATAATTTTTATTTTTTATAACTTCTAAAAGCCGGCCATTACCGCAACCAATGTCCAAAACACTATCCTCGAGGTTTAGACCAATTAATAATTTTTCCATTTCCGGCCAGACATGTTTTTTTCGCGTTAAATCAAAAGACTCCGCGATCTCTCGGTAGTTGTTTTTAACGATTTTGAGCAGTTTATTTTGATCTTCCTGGTTCATTTAATCCAAATATGTTTTATAACGATAGTCTTTCCCGCCAGCGTCTTTAACTTTTTTTAATTTTAAGCAGTTATCACATTGGCCGCAATCCTTAGCTTCTAAATCGCCGAAATATTTCAAAATATATTGTTGGCGGCAGCCTAATTGGAAAACATATTGTTCCATCTCGTCTAGCTTTTCATAAGCGCGGTCAGCTTTATTCTTTAAAGCCTTAAAATCTAAATTCAAATCCTCGGGAGCAACCCGGCGTAAAATTTTAATTTCGGTACCCCGAAATGGCGGACGATACTCCGCTAAATCTTTCTCGACTAATTTTTTTATCGCCCGGCCTAAAGAATCTTTTTTAACCCCAATAATTATCGCCGTTTCTTCAAGATTTAATTCCCAGCCAGTCTGAAATTTTTCAGAAAACTTTTCAAAAAGCAGACTGACGATTTCTGTTTGAACCTTGGCCCTTTTGCCAGATGCCTCAATCATCGCCTGGCAATCAACCTTGGCCTTCAGGTAAGCATTAGAATTTTTTTCATTTGGCCGTGACAAATAGCCTTCTTTTTCTAATATTTTTAAAGCTGTACCGACCGTCATTTCCGGAACGCGGTCTGATAAATTTTGAATGATTTCTGAATAAGTGACTAACACCGTGTCTTCACCGATTTCTAAATTACGATCTGCCCAGTCAACCAGCAGGGTATAAATTTCCATGATTATATTCGGAGATGGGTTATCACCTTTAATAAAAAATTCTCGCAGGTATCTGTCTTGAGGTGAATAAAATAATAAACAGAAACTCGGTTTGCCATCGCGTCCGGCGCGTCCGGCTTCTTGATAATAAGCTTCAATAGTGCCCGGAAGATCATGATGAATGACAAAACGAATATCCTTCTTGTTAATTCCCAAACCAAACGCATTAGTCGCAATTACGACTTGCGCTTCGCCCCGCATAAAACTGTTTTGCACCCAATCTCGACTGTCAGCGTCCATGCCGGCATGATAAACCACCGCCTTGATATTTCTCTCCACTAATAAGTCTGCTAGTTCGTCGGCTTTCGAACGAGTGCCGACATAAATAATTCCGGATCCTAAGTTCTCATTATCTAAGGCATCCAAAATATATTGCGTCTTTAAACTATTAGTCGCTTGAACAACGGCCATCTGTAAATTCGGTCTGGCAAATCCGCGAATTACATAAGAAGCCTTGCTTAGATTTAATTGTTTAGCAATGTCTTCCCGAACTTCTGGAGTCGCGGTGGCGGTTAAGGCAACAACAATCGGCGAACCAACCATCTTAATAACTTCTTTTAATCTCAAATAACTAGGACGAAAATCGTGACCCCACTGAGATATACAATGAGCTTCATCAATCGCAAATAAATTTATTTTTAAATTTTTTAAATCGGCCATGAAAGCGGCGTTATAAAAACGTTCTGGAGCAATATAGATTATTTTATAATAACCTTCTTTAATGCGCCTCAGCCGGTTTTCACTTTCTTGGGGCGATAAAGATGAATTAATAAAAGTCGAGGGAATGCCAACCTTGTCCAGTGAATCAACCTGGTCTTTCATCAAAGCAATTAGTGGCGACACGACCAAAGTTATGCCTTCGAAGATTAAGGCCGGCAATTGATAAATCATTGATTTACCGCCACCGGTCGGCAGAATGACTACAGTATCATGGCCAGCTAAAATATGGTCGATGGCCTCTTCCTGCCCAGGTCGAAAAGATTCATAGCCGAAGTGAATTTTAAGTAAATCAAGTAGTTGTTTTTTGCGGTGTGGCATTGTTGACTGATTAATAATTACGGATTAAAATATAGTTAACTTTAAAAAGGATGGCCATGAAAAAAAATTTTTCAGTTTGGCTTATGGCTCGTTTAAAAAAACTGAGCCTGTGTTCTTGGGTGCTAGTCGGGGCCACTATTTTTGTCTTAGTTTACCCTAACGACAACGCCGAGAATTATAACAAAATTGCGCAACCTCTTCTGGTTCTAAGTTTTATGTTCTTCTTGATGTGCAGCTTATGGGAAGACTTTAGGAACAAACAAAAAACATTGAGCTGAATCTCTTTTCCAAAAACCGCACTAAGCGGTTTTTTTATTTTTATATATCTCTAGAACGTTTTTGAATAAGAAGGCAATGGTCATTGGGCCAACCCCTCCTGGAACCGGCGTGATATATGAGACTTTATCTTTAACACTATCAAAGTCAACATCACCACAAACCTTCGAACCGACTTTAGTAATTCCAATATCAATAATTACTGAGTTATCTTTCACCATGTTGTCCTTAATAAATAAGGGCACACCAACGGCCGTAATCAAAACATCGACTGATGAAGTAACTTTTTTCACGGCTTCAGCGTCGTGTCCGGTTATACCAACTATTTTAGAAAAACCATATTCTTTAAGTAATGACTTCAAAGCTGTACCAAACACTTCGGAATTATACAAAGCACCCGCTTTTAATTTTCCGGCCTCAATTTTAGTATCATCAAGCATCATCTTAACGGCGGCGAGTACTGGTGAACTTACATAATCTGGGTGATTCTTTAAAAATCCATCGGCGTCTTTTTTAGGGTCAAGCGCTGACATTACTTTGTCTGTATTAATATGTTCCGGTAATGGCAGTTGGACCAATATAGCATCAACTGTTTCGTCGGTATTTAAAAATTTAATCGTTGTTAGGATTTCTTCTTCACTAACCTTCTCATCTAGTTCATAACGATTGGTATCAATTCCCAATTTTCTGGCTTCTTGTTCTTTAAGCGACACATATATTTGGGAATCCGGACGCTCGCCAACCAAAACAATCGCCAAGCTTGGTCTTAACCCGCCATTTTGTAATATTTTAAAAACCTCTTTAGCAATTTTATCTTTAACTTTTTCCGCTAACGCGCGGCCATCTATAATTTTCATTTATTTATTTTTATATATCGGAAAATGTCCGCATAAATCTTTAACCATTTGTTTTAAGCGGATTAATTCTTCTTTATTATCTTTGTTAATTATTGCTTGGTCGATTAAATCGGCCAGAGTTTTCATTTCTTTCTCTTTCATGCCACGGGTTGTGACTGCTGGCGTACCAATTCTAATCCCCGAGGGATTCATTGGCGGATTCTGGTCGTTAGGAATTGTCGAGCGGGAAACAGAAATGCCAATACTTTCTAAAGCAATTTCCGCGTCCTTGCCGGCCAAGCCTTTATTGCTTAAATCAACCACCATCAAGTGATTGTCGGTGCCACCGGATACTATTTTATAACCTTTATTAATTAATTCTGCGACCAAGGCTTTAGCGTTAGCAATTACTTGTTTAGAATATTCTTTAAATTCCGGTTTTAAAGCTTCTCCAAAAGCGACGGCCTTAGCAGCTGTGATGTGATCATGCGGTCCGCCTTGCATACCCGGAAAAACCGCTCGATCAATTTGTTTCGCATATTTTTCCTTACACATTATAATTGCGCCACGAGGACCTCTCAAAGTTTTGTGAGTCGTCGTTGAAACAACATCAAAATATGGGACCGGTGAACCGACTATTCCGGCGGCCACTAAACCAGCGATGTGGGCGATATCCGCAAAGGTATAAGCACCGACTTCATCGGCTATCTCTTTAAATTTTTGCCAATCAATTTCTCTTGAATAAGCACTGAATCCAGCGACAATCATTTTTGGTTTTTCTGCTAGTGCAATGCGACGCACTTCTGCCATATCGATAATTCCGGTTTCTTCATTTACCCCGTACTGCACAAAATTATATAAGCGGCCAGAGAAATTTACGCTGTGTCCATGAGATAAATGTCCGCCGTGATCTAAGCGCAAGCCCAAAACTTTATCACCTGGTTCTAAAAAAGCCATATACACCGCGGCATTAGCTGGGGAACCCGAAAGCGGTTGGACATTTACATGTTCACAACCGAATAATTCCTTTACTCGTTCGATGGCCAGACTTTCAACCTTATCAATCACCTGATTGCCGCCATAATAACGATGGCCGCTATAGCCTTCGCTGTATTTATTGGTGAGCACCGTTGCCATTGCTTCTAAAACAGCCGGGGAAACATAATTCTCCGAAGCAATCAGCTCGATTTCATCTTCTTGACGCGATTCTTCTTCGCTAATAAATGACCATAACGCTGGGTCTTGGTTTGGCAAATATTCGTATTTCATAAGGTTATTTTATGCGTATTTACAGTATTTATAATAGTTTAGACGGGGCTTTTTGTCAAAACGGAAATTTGAATTATAAGCCTTTAATCATATAACTATCCTTCAACTTATACCCCGTTTTTCGGTAATAACCTCGCACCCCGACTCCTGAAATAATGGCCATTTTTTTAACTCCGGCGCTAATGGCAATTTTTTCGGCTTCGAGTAATAACATCTTTCCCAGTCCCTGGTGCTGAGTTTTCTTTTCATGACCCACTGGCATTAGTTCACCGTAAACATGAAGCTCACGGATAATCGCCGGTGCTACTAAACTATTTTTACTCAGTCTCAGGCGACAAAAACCATATAAAGTTTTATCGTCCGAACTATCAGCACTAATAAAATACTCCATCCCATCAGCCGCTTCATATTTTTGAATATTGATTTTAAAATCTTTAACGTAAGTCGTCTCCTTGGATTCACGACAACGAATACAATCGCATTTAACCCCTTGCTGTTGCAGTATTTGGCGCAAGTTGGTAATTTTATTACCCGCTAAAATAGACTCGCCCGGAATATCCCGAATCAATCTAATAATCCGAACATATTTTGGCACAACCTTTTTACAGTCAATAATTAATTTTTGTAATTCCTGGTCTGTATATGGTTGGTATTTTCCGGCTTTCCACCAGCGATATAATAAACTTCCCTGAGTCACAACGGTTGGATAAAATTTAATTTGATCAGGTTGAAAACGGCTATCGGTAAACAACATCTTAAACATTTCCAAATCTTTTTCTGACGTTGAGCCCGGAAGAGCCGGCATAATGTGATAAGTAATCTTAAATCCAAAATCGCGTAAAGCCTTGCAGGCACTGGCAATTTCGGCAACGCCATGGCCGCGTTTATTTAATTTCAATATTTCGTCGTCAGGTGCTTGCACGCCAATTTCCACTCGAGTACAACCGAGTTCTCGCATCTGACGTAATTCTTTTTCATTAATATAATCAGGTCGCGTTTCTAAAGTAATTCCGATAATTTTATATTCAGCGCTTTCATTTTTCTTTTGTTCCTTTAACAATTCAGATTTAAGCGCACCTAAAGACAGGTTCTGTAAATAAGGCGTTTTTAATTTATTAATCACTGATTTTAAAATTTGATTTTTTGAATCAGCCGCCATTTCTAAATATGACCCGATACTTTTATTCTTTCTGAGTTTTGTAAAATCATTAGCGGCCCGAAAACAATTCAGAATATACCAATATTGATATTTATCCGGCAAAAAACTCCAAGTACCGCCAATCACAATAATTTCAATTTTATTTGGACGATGCCCGTTGTTTTCAAGCGAGTTCAAACGTAAAACAGTTTGCTTATAGGGATCAAATTTACATTTTACCGCTCGCATTACCGCTGGCTCATTTGGTAAGTAGCTAGTCGGCATTCCCGGTTCGTTGGGACAATAAGCGCAATGTCCAGGACAGGGGTATGGTTTAGTTAAAACGGCTACCGGCGCAATTCCTGATAAAGTTCGAATTGAGCGCTTCCTCAATAAACCGTCCCATAAATTTTCATCAAAGCCACGTGGTAATTTTCCTTTTTTCTTTAAGTCTCGATAAACCTCTAGAATCTGGGAATTCAAAAGGGAGCCAATCTTGTATTTTTTGGATATTTCACGCTTCGCTTCGGCTAAATCATCTCGTGTTTTTACCCGATTATGCCAATATTTAATTAATTCTTCAGTTGCCTCAGTCATCTTTTTAGATTATAATTCATATATATATTAAATAAGATATCCTAAATTCCCTAATAAAACAACCTTATGAAGAAGCTGATTATTTTTATTGCTCTCGTTCTTTTTTTGACAATTCCGCTCAGTGCCTCTAAAGCATTTGAAGTTAAAGTCGACAATTCAGTAAAATTAAATAAAGAAGAAATCGCCGATGGCAATGTTTACGCCAGCTGCGGAGACATGACAATCGATGGGACGGTCAACGGTGATGTGATTGCGGTTTGTAAAACAATTACAATTAACGGAACGGTCAACGGCGATTTAATTGCCTTTAGCAATAGTGTAACGATCAACGGCGAAATAAAAGGCAGCGCCCGAATCGCCGGTTCTAACTTAACTATAAACGGAACCGTCGACCACAATATAAATGCTTTTGGCACTGAAATTAATTTAGGGCCGAATTCTTTGGTTAATTGGGATGTTCTAGTTGCTGGTGTAAATGGTAATTTTGCCGGAAACATTAATGGTAATTTACATGGTTATATTACTACGGCCACGATATCAGGAAAGATTGGTAAGAATATAAATTTACAAATTAACGATGAGCGCACCGCCCCAGGACAAGGCGGCTTACTGATAACTAAAGACGCCGTTATTGGCGGCGGTCTAACTTATTCTGCCAAGCAGGAATTAAAACTTGAAAGCCCATCATCCATTGTCGGCCCGATACTTAGACAACCGATTAAAACAGCGCCAGATAATCCAATGAATATTTTAACTAAAATATTTTACGTCGCCGCCTCTCTAATTTTAATCGGCTTGATTTTAGTCACCTTGAAAAAGAAATCGGTTATCGAAATGAATAAAACCCTACAAGAGAAATGGTGGCAATCGCTTTTAATCGGACTGGCCGCTTTAATTCTGGCGCCAATAATTATCCTGCTATTTATCTTTACCGTCATTGGTATCCCTTTGTCCTTAATACTTTTTGCAGCTTATTTTATCTGTCTAGTCCTAGCGATGATTTTTCCTGCCATATTTATTGGTGATTTATTGCTAAAAAAATTATTTAAAAAGCCGGCTAATGCTTTTGCGTCTCTAGTTTTAGGACTGATTATCGCCACTCTAATTGCTTCATTACCCTATGTTGGTTGGTTAATATCGTTCTTGCTTTTAATCTGGGGACTCGGCGGTTTGCTTTTAACAATTAAAAATACCCAACATGATTAATCCAGAAATATTTAAAGCCTATGACGTTCGAGGAGTTTACGGCGTTGATTTTGATGACGCTGCGGCCTATCAGATTGCCTTAGCCTACGTCGCCCTACGACAAAGTGAATCTGATTATGATGCATCTCGGCCCCTTAAATTAGCGGTTGGCAACGACATGAGATTGTCTTCACCTGCCTTAAAAGAACAATTAATTGCCGGATTCATTTCCGCAGGGGTTAATGTGATTGATTTCGGTTTAGTATCTACCCCCGCTTTCTACTTCGCCGTTTCCAGTTACTCACTCGATGGTGGAATTATGATTTCGGCCTCTCACAATCCAAGAGAGTGGAACGGTTTTAAAATAGTTCGTGCCAAAGCAATTCCGGTAAGCGGTGACTCGGGACTTAATTGGATGAGGGAAAAAATTGCCGCTGGGCCCGTCATTATAAATAGCGAAAAAGGCACTTTAACCCTTAAAACCGGTATTGCCAAAGAACAACTACAACATGACTTGCAATATATTGATTTGGAGAAAATCAAACCGTTGAAGGTAGTGATTGATACCGCCAACGGTATGGGCGCTCAATATATTTTTGAGTTATTTAAAAAATTACCCATAGTTCTCTTGCCTTTAAATTTTGAATTCGACGGCACATTTCCCGCTCATGAAGCCGACCCCCTGAAAGAAGAAAATATGGCCGAGCTTCATGCCATGGTAATTGAAAAAGGGGCTGATTTAGGAATCGCCACTGATGGTGACGGTGACCGGGTATTCTTCGTTGATAATAATGGGGAAACTATTAATCCCGGAATTATTCGCGGGCTGTTGGCCAAAATATTTTTAAATATAAAACCAGGAAGCAAGATTGGTTACGATGTTCGTCCCGGAAAAATAACCCCAGAAATGATTACCCAAAATGGCGGCATTCCAGTAATTACTAAGGTTGGCCATTCATTAATCAAAGAACAGATGCTGCGCGAAGATATTTATTTTGCCGGTGAATCTTCAGGGCACTTCTTTCTTAACTTAGAAATTGGTTGTTTTGAAATGCCAAACATCATGATTGGAAAATTGCTTGAAGAATTTTCAAACTGCGGTCAAAAAGTTTCTGACTATATAGCACCTCTAAAAAAATATTTTTCGTCCGGAGAAATTAATACCTCCGTTAAAAATAAGACGGCCGTCATAAAAGCTTTATCAGAAAAATATGCCGATGGAAAAATTAATTATTTGGATGGTATCAGCGTTGAGTATCCAGATTACTGGTTCAATGTCCGAGCCTCAAACACCGAAAATACAATCCGCTTGAATATCGAAGCGATTAGTCCTCAGATCATGATAACCAAGCGCGACGAAATATTATCGATAATCAAAAACGACTCTTTATAAGAGCCGTTTTTTTTAGAGCAATTTATTTTTTCTTGATAACTTCGATTGTGCAACTATTAACGAGAGCGGCTAAGGCTCCGACAGCCGCCAAGATTGGCGCTACCAAAACTCCAACGGCCGCAAAAGTAACCGGTATCTCCATCATCACTTTTCCCTTTTCATTCTTAATAATGATTCTTTGGATGTTTCCTTTTTTAATTAACTCTTTGATTTTTTGAAGAACTTCATGGCCGTAAACCTTGAATTGTTCCGAGTTTACAGTACTTTCAGTCGTTTGTTTTTTGGCTGGCATATTTTTTATATTATTTTCTTATTATCATTATTCCTCTTATAGTATAAGGAATTAAAAATGATAAAAAACATTTCTAGTTGATTAATAATTGAATTGATTAAAAATTCTTGATTTTTATTTTCCGTCTCAATCGGTAGTATGCAGTAAGCCTTAATATTAAAATTTTCTTGGTTGGATTTTATTACCGAACATATATTATGCGGATAAGTGCCCTCCATTAAAGCTCGGTTTTCTAGTTTTATTCTATCAACCTTCTTGCTGCCGCGAGTTATGAAAAATTCATGCAGCGTATTATTGGTATTTAAATCAACTATTCTTAAAAGAACCCAATCAGCATTGATAATTCCTAAAATTCGCTCAGCTGTATGAGTAAACATGGCTTGAACATCTTTCTTGCTTTCGGGATATTTATTAAAGCTTGAAAAAACTTTTTTCATTTCCTCGAGTTGCAGATTAATCGATCCGATATATTTAAAGGTTTCTCTTAGGCGTTCTTCCAAGTTTTCCTGCTGCTGTTTATAGTTATCCATTTCCCTGAAATAAAAACGGAGAATAACCGCAATTAAAACGAAGAGAAAACTAATAAACAGAACTTCAGAAAGCTCCTCTGACAAACTAAATATCCTAAAACTCAAATACGGCGTAATCGTGATGAATATAACATCAAGTACGACTAGAATTATAAACAGTTTTCTGATTTTTTGCCGTTTTCTAAACATATTTACATTATATCATAATTTTTTAACTTTTTTCTTCAAATATTTGACCGCCAAAATTGTGGCTATTGGCGCCGATAAACAAAGACTAATCACCCCAACTAAAGTTCTTACGATTTCCGTAGCAATATCTTCATTATTTATCACTTGCGTGGCCGTTAAAAATGGTTCTTGATGAATACTAAATAGTAATATGAGCGGTAAGGCTGCACTAACGTAAGCCAGAAATAGAGTATTAATAATCGCTCCTAAATGAGCTCGGCCGATATTCATCGACATCTTAAACACCTCGGTGTCCTTCAAGTTTGAGTTAGCGCTCCTAATCTGCTCAACAGATTCAACCTGACCAACAACCACATCATCTAATACGCCTAAAGTACCGATAATAATCGCGGCGAGTAGTAGATTATGAAAATTGATTGGAATTTTTATCGCATCAATTAAAAATACCACTTCTTCATTCGACGACCCCGATAAGCGACTTAAATGACCGAATAACAAGGCTAATCCGGCCGTGACAAGTAAAGAAACGGCAATACTTAAAACCGAAAGATGGGCTTTTTTGTTCCAGCCTTCGGTGAGATAAATTAAGGCAAACAGAATTAAAAAAGAAATGCCAATACCGACAATCAGTGGGTCATAACCGGCGAAAACCAGAGGGACCAAGACTTTTATAATCACAAAAAAACTGACCACAAGTGAAAAAAGAGCCATTAACCCTGTTCGTCCACCAATAACCAGAACTACCGCAATAAAAAATAAAGTTAACCAAAGCAAGCTAGTGGTCCTGACGTAGTCCGTCACATAAAAAACATAGTTGCCGGTTTCATCTCGGTTATAACTAACCAAAACTTTATCGTTAACTTTATAGACATTTGAAGAAACTACATCGATACCGGCGATTCCTGTATAGACTTCCGTTTGACCTTTAAGGGGCCCAGTTAATATTCCTAATTCCAAGTTTTGCTGAATCGAATCAGAGCCGTTTTCTCGGATTGTTGTTTTTTCGTCTAATATTTTTAGGACATTAGCTTCGGCCGTTTTTGGCTTCTCCAAATTATTGGCCGTCATCGCATCGGAAACCGTTGAATCAGAACTCGAAGCATCACTAATTCCTACGTCAGTGCTTGTCGCGTCAGCTTTAACAACATTAAAACTTAGTCCTAAAAAAAGAGTAAATAAAATGACAATTGTGATAATTTTTTTCATAAAGTTTAATTATTATACCATAAATATCCAAAATTACTTAATTTCCCTAATAATTACGCATCTTTACAAAGAAAAATATATCCTTATAATATAAGTATATGTTGAATTTAAACGTCTGGAATTTATTAAACCGCGCGAATTGCTACTTTTTTGTCAGCAGTTCCGGTTTAATTTGGCGTTAATTTATTAAAATTATACGAACTTATTAAACCGACTGCTGAAGTCGGTTTTTTGTTTATATTTATTATTCATCAATTCTTTAACAATTTAAAAACATCACACCATGGAGGAAATTAAAAGACGTTTGGACACTGTGTCCTGGAAAGTTAATGTTTCAGAAACGAAACAAAATTTAAGACAAGAATTAATTGCCCCTGTGCGAGAGGCGATAGATGTCTGGGCGAGAAATTTTCCAAGCGAACCCACTTATGTGCAAAAAAATTGGTACGTGCCGAGCGCTTTAATCAGTGTGGACATAACTCTAAATTCAAAAGGACATTGCGAGATTTATGATATCGACGAAACACCGCACAACGTCGGGATTGCTTATTTGATAAACGGGCAATTCAAAAACAATTTTGATCGACTTCAAAAACATTGGCCAGAAGTTGCAGCAGTTCATCATCAAGGATTAGAAATTCCCGATGATAAGCTTTGGATTAAAACTATAATTAATTATGAAGCCCCCAAAGATATTTTGGTTTTTCCAAGAAACTCGAAGCACAACAACTGCCAACCAACATTTTCCGATCGCTCGCTTGCTCCGATAAAATATCGCGGTGACAAAAGCTATGGTGAAAAAATGGGATATTGGAAAATTATTAAGAAGGGTGACGCTCACAATCTACCATGGGATGAAGGTTTCGTAATTAAGCCAGTTAGAGGTGAAAATTTAAAAAATCTGGAAATTTTTATACCCAAATATGGTATTTATAAATTTTATAGAGGCAGCGGCGGTTTAGCAACTGAAACCAAAATAATCCACACAATTAATAAAGAGGATGTCTACGTGCAAAAATTTATGCCGCCAATCTGCAAGGCTCATGATGAATTTGCTGTCATAAAACTGTTTTATGGTTATAATCCGGCAACTGCCAGATATGAAACTTTAAGCGGCCTCCAAATCAGACGGAAAAATTTGAAAATCCATGGAGCGTCGGACGCAACGTTTACGCCAATAATCATTAGCTAAACACTAAACAAAAAGATCAAACACAATGTTTGGTCTTTTTAATTTTTGTCATTTTATAGCACAGTCTTTTTTGTTTAAATGTGATAAAATAAGAAGATGAAAAAATATTTTTTATTAATTTTACTAGGCTTAAGTTTCTTGTTTTTTAGCAGTTCTACTTTAGCTAAAAACACCGAGCTAATCGGCCCCAGAGGAAACACCGTCAAAGACACTCCAAAAGCTTACGGCTTTTGGTCTTTTGCGGTTCCAGTTAAAAATGTCTTATCAAGATCTGGGCAACCGACAATTGACGAATTTAAATGGCTCAAAAAACAAGGTTATAAAAGTGTTATAAATTTAAGAACGGATAATGAATATAAAGAAGTTGCTAATGACGAAAAATTACCCGGTTTTAAAGATTTAAAGTTTAATTATTTATGGCTACCGATTCGTGATGGTGCAGCGCCAAGCAATAAACAAGCTGAAACTTTTTTAAAGTTTGTTCGAGATAAAAACAATCAACCAATTCTTGTTCACTGTCGAGGCGGTTACGGTCGCACCGGCGCATTAATATCTTTATACCGTTATGAGGTTCAAAACTGGACAATGACCACCGCCATCAAAGAATCTCGACTATTTAACGGCGGTATAAGCAGTGCTCAAGAAAAGTGGCTACTCAAGTGGGCCAAAGATCATCCTAAAAAATAACCCAAAAAATCTCGCAATCTAGCGAGATTTTTTTAAATACTTATTTATCGTGTAATTCGTTAAATAATTTACTCTGTCTGGCGTTTCTTAATACTTTTAAAAATCTCGATTTAATCTGATCATTAGCAATTAAAAATTTAGCTGGACTAATTTTAAATAACACACCAACCAGGCCTCGAAGCATTTCATTGCTCCATAAATCATAATTATCAAAAATATAATTTTGTAATTTATTTGTTTCAATCGCGTTTAACACACAACGTTCAAAACCATCAAGTGGAGTAATTTCCATTTTTTTTCTTCGCTCAATTAATATCGCATCGACTTTACATACTCGGTGACAGATGCCACAACCAATACAAATGTCCTGATCGACAACTGCTTTTTTGTTAACAAGTTTAATCGCACCAACTGGACATTTGGCAACACAGGAACCGCAACCAACACATTTATCACTATCTATTTCCGCATAAAAATTACTATTAATTCTTCTTTTGTAGCCCAGCTTTTTGTAGGCTAGTAATGCCTCACAGCAACAACTACAACAATTACACATCCAATTTACTTCATTTTGAATATTGTCTCCGATTTGGACTAAACCATAATCAACGCATTTATCTAAAACCGCCATCGCCTCTTCTTTGGTAATTTGTTTAGCAATTTTATGTTTTATCAAGCTCTCAGCTGACGAGTTAAAGGTTAGACAAACTTCTTGCGGCGCCGCACAAGCTTTACCCATATGTTCCATCTTATGGCGACAATAACAAGTTCCAACTGTGATGCAGGAGGCGGTGTTAATTATATGCGTTGCCCTTTCATAATCCAGAACGACCGATTCATCTTTAACTTGGATTGCTTGTTCTTGAACAAAAGTTCTGGCAATTCCGGTTTTTTGCATCAAGGCTTTTTCCACAAAATCATCTTCAACATTTATATATTGATAAAATAATTCTGATAAAACTTTGCGGTCAAATTTTCCATCGGTACGCATTAAAGCAAATTCAAAAAAACCAGCCATCGTTGGGGCTAAAATATATACTTGAACGCCGTTGTTGTTCATATCAAGCAACAATCCTTTGTCGGCTAGTTCATCTAAAACTTTTTTGGCTTCATCCTCACTTATATTCCATCGCTTAGCCGCATCCGCACAAACAAAAGGTTTAATCGGTAAATTAGAAACTTTTTTAGCCTCATCTTCGGAAAATAAAATTTCTAATATTTTATAAAGAGATTCTGAAGCCGGTGCGCCTTGAGCGTGCATGTCTAGTCTTTTCTGCAAGTCTAAATAATTTTTAGATGTAATGTGTCCCATATTTTTTATTTTAATTCTATCAATAAATATTTAATCATTATAACATATTTAGAAAAACTTATTTTATACGGTTAACATCAAAGAAAAAACCGCTGGGCTAACCATGCGGTCTGATTGTTTAAAAGAATTATCATGTCAGATTATTAATCTCTTCAGCAATTATTAATATCATTTCGTCGTCACTTTTACATACACCGAACAACTCAATATACTTTTGCACATCCCCAGGATAATCATTTTTAATGTTCCTATATAACTGATTTATTACCTCTCTCCATCTTGCGCAAACTCGCGCTCTTAGAAGGTCTGTTTCTGGACTATTTTCGATTCCTCGCCAACGACTACGCAACTCTTTATAGATTGATTTGAGTTCTTTTACATATTCGAAACGATCAAGCGTTTCGTCTTTGATAAATATGCTGAACCGTTTACATACTTCAAAATACAGAGCATCAATAACACCTTCTTTGAGACGTCTATCAAGTCCTCTTGGTTGGCGGTCCATCATTGCTGCGTTTGCATAGATGCTTACATAGTGATGGAATGTTTCACATTTTAATAAAACTGCTTTAGTTTCTTCAACGTCCCACAGATAAATGCCGTGGCGCTCATCAATTAAATCAACAATGGTAGAATCATTGATTTCTTCAAGTGTCGTTTTTTTAACTTTTTTGTTCCAAAACATGGCTCCTCCTTTTTTAATATTCAAACATAGCTAAATATTTTTTTACCAAAGTAAAATACGCAGAAAGATCATCAATAAGACTTCTTACTTGATCAGCTTCATCAACTGTTGAAGGAATTCTTACCCCCTCGATACTTAACTGTTCGCTTATGTTCTCAATGAGGATTGGCAAAAGGGAATTTTTCTGTAATCGTATTACCGTACTCGAAATTACCACTCTCCATTCTTCTTGTTTTTTCTCGTCTGCCAATATATGATTAAAGTTGTCATTATACTCTTTTACGAATTCAACTTTTTTCTGAAAATCGCCGAAAGACCTTTCATTTATTGGAAATGCATTTCCATCTCCATAAACAAAATCGGTTGATAAACAATTTAAAACATTTTCATACAGGATTTTGCAATATGCAAAGTTAAACCCGTTCATCGTGCCGGCAGATTGCACCATTGCTTGCCTCATCTTTAAGTTCATGTTTTCTTATTTAGTTGTTGTTAAAAAACTCTTATATAACACAAAAGCATACAATATATGTATGCCTTTGTCAATATGGGTGCCCATCGGGAATCGGACCCGAAATAACAGGACCACAACCTGTCCTAGCAACATTGTTAAACTCTAGTTAATAACACGATTACTAATTAATATAGCCTATTCAAGCACATATCCGTTTGTCATAGACAGACTCAAAAGGACACTAACACCCGCCTTCTGGATACAATATGGAGACAATTCTCCGGGTAGCATGGGCAGAGGGGGGGGTGGGCCCCAGAGTCAATACGTTATTATGCAAACCAGGGGTATGCACCGGAGTGTTGATTTTGGATTTGAAAAAAGCTCCCAATTATACATTTTTTAATGACGGTAACGACCTAACGACGATGAAGCTAGTATGGGCCAGATTTTTAGCGCTAAAAACTATAGTTAGTTATTTACACTATTAAGGCCCCAATGAGGGGACAATAAAGGGGCACCAAAAAAAGTATTTAATTTATTATGATACAAGCTGGCCCTAATATCACTATTTTTTGATTTTTTAGTCGCTTTGTTTTAATATAAAAGCAGAATATAATAAAATTATTCTAATTATGTTTTTAAAAACTTTTTTTCAATTAAAATTATGTCAAATGATATTTATAAACTTTCTACTGACGGAGATCCGTTTGAACGTAACTACTGGAATTTATTTATTAAAGATAAATTCCCGAGTTATGAGAAATTTTGGTTAAAGTTTGTTGTCCCGTTGACTAACCGTCCAGGCAATGGTGATTTTAAAACAGATAACGAACTTGCTAAAATACATAAGAGTACATCAGATATTTGCATTGCTCAATTAAATTATTCCATTTTAAGACACCTCGCGCAGTGTTGGCATATTTTGAGAGATCTAAAAGATAACACTGGCTTAGAGCAAATCGATTTACTAACCGAAGGCTTTACAAGATTGGTTGGGGCTCAAGACAATGCCTTCGAAATCATGGAAAGATTGGGCAATCAATTAAAATATGGACCTTTTTTAGAAAAAGATGGTAAAATAGCCCGCGACAAATACAAGAAGAATAATAATTACCCTTTACAGCACATAAGATCTTATCGGAATAGTCTTTTACACGGTCGTCTGTTACCAGGAATTATAGATGGTACTAGATTTTGTCTACCAGATATAGATAAAGAGGCTTTATATCTAGATTGGAGACTTGTTACTCAGTTGTCGCCAGAACGAGAGAACTACAAGAAAGACTTTATCTCAGTTTTAACTATATTAGAAACAGCCTGGCAGGAAACGACCAACTATCTGGAAGGTAAATGGGGCAATTTAATAAAAGAGTCATATGATCATGATGGATTAGCCCTGGCAATACCAGAATGTTATAGGGGTATTAATAAAAAAATCGTCATTCCTGGCATGGACAGTAATATTTCAGCACAAATACTGCTGGAAAGCATTCCTGTTTCCGGGGCTATCACTAGTTCTAAAAAATTAAAAAAATAGATTATAATGAGTGGTAACTTTATAAATAACCTAAACCTTTCGTCGGTCGACGACTTGGCCAAAATACTTAAAATATCTAAAACGGCAGTTTACCGGATTATTTCTGGCCGAAAAATTCCTTTTTACAAAATTGGCCACAACGTCCGCTTTGCCGAGAAAGACGTACTAAAATATCTTGAAGACAATAAAGTTGAATCAATAAATTATAAACGATAAATCATTCTAAATTATTTTGTTTGTCACAATCGCAGAAATGCGGGCAATACAGGGCAAAATAATTTAGAATATTTAAATAAAATGCCACCTAGGTCGAAGGTGGTATTTTAATTAGCAAAAGACAGGTTACTTCTTGAACATAATTATGTCACAATTTTGTGATGTGGCAATACGGGAAGGAGGTGATTAAAATTAATCCTCATTACTTACTATCTCTATTTTTATTTCATAATTTTTACCAAGATTATTATTATATCTTATGAAATATTCTAATTTAGACAAATCTGAATTAATTAAATCATTTGGATTTCCAAAAGTTTCTATATTTTCATCGGTTTCTGGATTATTAACTGGAGTATAATAAATTTGAACTTTATCAGACTCTCCTCCTCTTAGAAAAATGGTTGCCCCTAAATTTATGTCTTTGTATCTATAAAGTTTACCCGATCCACAATCATCACTTCCAACACACTCTTGATCCTTTATTACTGGTTGCAATATATATTCAGAACTTTGTTTAATATTAAAGCCCTTATTTGTATATTTTAAAATTAATAATGGCTTATCTATGCTTCCACTCCCAGAAGAACTATTTTTAATATCAAAAAATAATTCAAATCTTAAGCTATAAATGCTGCTAATTTTTGTTTTACCGCTTATAACATCTTTTCTGTTAAAAATGCTTTTAATAAAAATATTGGAAACAGTTATTTTTGATAATGACTGATTTTTCATGGTTTCAACCATTTTGTAAGTTAAAAAAGCGTAAACACCAGTAATCAAAACTAAAAGCAAGTTAGCGTGATTGTCAATAAATTTTAAAATTGCAACAACAGATTTTACAACCACTTCCATATAATTATTTATGATTTATTATTTTTCAAGTCTTTTCTTAAATCTTCCATTTTAATAGCATAGCCCCTTTCATCTGTTATATCATTCTCTAAGATATCGCTTACTAATATTCCAATTTTATCCATTTCTTTTTCAGAAAAAATTTTTTTACCTTTAAGCCACTCTAATCTAAATAGACCAAATTTAGATGCTATCTGTTCTTTGTCGTCCTCTCCATTAATATCTAATATTTTATAAACATAATTTTTATCCATATAATTTTGTTTAAAACTAAATAACGTTATATTAATTTTTTAAATTAATTATCTCGTTCAAATCTTTTGAGTATTTGTAAATAATCATTTACTAGGTAAGTGCTAATTTGAGGGTAATTTAATGGTACTATTTTACCTTTATTGAGGATACTATTATTGGCAAAAATTTCAATAAAGTTTTTTTAATATTTATCACAATATTCATTTCTTATAAATTGACATTAAATTTAACTTCTTACGTAATTTTTTACACATATAAATTAAATATACCCTAAAGCGTATTTGAGATAATACCTATATAATATTGATATCTTTCTCAAATAATTTCCGAATCGAATCCCAATCCGATGTATTAATTCTGGCACCAGTAGGATGAGTAATTGCAAACAATTTATATCCACCGCACTTTGAGCTTAATGCCATGCGTTCATTGCTAGGCCCTCTCTTATGTAATACCTTTTCATTTTCTGCCGTACCTAAAATATACTTTAACTCGTCGTATGTCTTCATGCCTAGAATCAATATTTTTTGAGGCTGTAACTTATCAATAATTTCTTTTACCTTTGAAAAGCTAAATTTCTCCATTTTATCTCTTTGTGGGTTTTCTTGTTTCCAAATACTAATTGTAGGCGAGCGAAAAAATATCAAAGGAAACACCACACTATTTTTAAGAAGCTCTAATCCGCCATTAAAATCAAATAAACTCCTTACCTTTCGAGACATCAGGTGATTGGTGTCTACATATGAATTAAAATTCTGTAAATGAAAATCCTCTTTTTCATAATCTTTTTTCTCCTCTTTTTCATAATCTTTTTCGTCACCACCAGGCTGGTAACTAATAATCATTAGCTTGGGTCTAAATGTGACCGGCGAATAAAATACCTTAATTCCGTACTTCCAAAAAGAATATTTATTAATATATTCCGAATAAACATCTCTTGTTATATTTTCCGCCCACATTTTTATATTATTCATTAATTTTCAATTAAACTTTATGAATTGTTACTAAAGTTCTAAAATAATCACATTATTTTATATGAAATTCTAGAGATTTTTAATCATCTTTATGTTTTGATATAAATTGGTCAACTATCTTAATAAAAAATATAAACGTTGTCCCGTATTATTTATCAATTATTTCTATTATAGCTTTCTATGTGGCTAGAGATTAAATTAATTTGTTCTTGATTTAAAACTCTTTCCTTATTTTTTAAAATCGTTAATAAGGAGTTTTCGTTTAATACCCAAACTTCCACATTATTGTTACCCCCGTTTATATACCATCCTGGGAAAATAACTACTGGTGTAACTTTTATGACCATTTTAGTATTGTCTTTTATATAGCCCTCTAACCAGTATTTTTGCCCCCTTGCTTGCCGAATTGGGTCTTTGTCATATGTGGCCCCATCAATTTTGATTTTATCGCCATCATAAGAAATTTGCGAATTAGCCCCTATTCTTTTACGATACGTTTTTGTCTCGATTGTAAAAACGCCCGCAGGGCCAACTATGATATGGTCTACATTAAACGAACCCCCAATAATATCATTATAGATCATATATCCCATTGTTTTTAATTCCAATAATGATTCGGCAACAATACACTCCCCTTTTCTTCCTAACTGCATATTTCTAATATTTTTTACCGCCGACGGAATTTTTATGCCATAAAAAATAGTAAAAATTAAGGCTACGATTGTAAGGGTCCATGGAGTATAAGGAATATTAAAATATAAACTAATCCAAGAGACTATAACAACGGCCCAAAGAATAAACACTATTACCATTGGGGTAAAAATACTCTCTTCAAGAACTTGGTTAATTTTTTCGTCTAGAGATTGTCCAGCGTGGCGCAAAGAATCTTTTTTTAAGGGTGATATTTTTTGTTTAGTTTTCATATTAGTGGAAATTATTTTCTATATCATTTATAACCTTTGTATTGTCTCTACCATCAGCAGTTGAGTTTTTTTCAAAATAAACTTGGACGTCTTCAATTAAATTTTCTTTAGATAAATTTGGACAATTTTTTCTTAGGGCGGCTATATCATATTCGCCCTTAAGATATGACCCCGAACAAGAATCAGCGCTAGTCAATGGTCCACCAGTTATATGGCCCCATAAATATATTCCAAAAATAATTAAAATAATAGCACCTACGGCTATAATATTTTTAAAAATATCTTTCATATTATTTATTTTTCTTTATCTTTATCTTTTTAGGTAACTTTTTGCCTTTAGTGGTTTCTGCTGCCCATCTTTCAGCCATTTCTGGCTCATTAGCAAACATCCATTTTCGTTGAGCTTGGCTTTTAAAAGGCATATATTATAATTTCGATTCTGAATTTATCTTTACTTTTATTTCACCTTCGTAGACAAACGGTCCAAACAATTTTTGCGGTTCAGGTTTTGCAAAATGCGCGTCATTGTTTGCCGAGTAGTAAGAATCCAATGTCCCGCTTGGCACTAACGCATAGTGTAATACATGGTGCGGGCTAGCGGATATTCCTTTCGGCCCCAAATGTTTTGGCGCATAAACTACAAGCAACTCTTCGCTCTCAACAAGGTTTGATAATTTAGGGTCGTCAAACACACTTGCCACAAGCAAAAAGTCATCACGATGAATAATTGGCATTTTGACACGATTATTCAAAATCGGAGATTCTGCCAGTAAATATCCATATGGTTGAAATGAACTTTTTGCTTTTACTTGATTATTCTCGTTTACTATCGTTCCGTTTCTATCAAATTCAAAAACTCTGAATGTATGATTTACTATATCCGCCCAGGAAATTTCTTTGCCAATTTCTGGAACAATGTCCTTTGCGTCAATACCCGTGGCTTCTTTATATTTTGCCTTAGCTCGTTCTTGTGCTGAAGCGATTATTTTCTCAACCCCTTCTTCATTGCCTTTTTGTTTTTCTTTTAGCATTGCAGAAAGTTCATTAGGAGTAAGCCCAGAATCTTTCTGGAACTTATTAGTTAGACGCTCATGTTTTGCCATTGCCCAAAGAAGCGAAACAACCCAGATAAATAAAATGAAGTTAATGATTTTAACTGGAGCTGAAATATAAACTAGAGTAATTAAAGATGAGGCAAGAAATAAAACGGCTGTAATTTTTTGTGTTTTCCACAAACGAACCACGGCCATAATCGTAAATGCCAACATTGCTATTACCGATACCGCAATTAAAGCCGTTGGCGCGGTATAATTTCCGGAAAGATCTTCTGCCGAAGACAAAACCGAAAGTATATAAGCTCCTATTCCCAAAATTACTAATGTTTTGCTTTTCATATTTTTATTTAAACATTTTATCAATCTTTTTATTCGTTAGTTTTTCCAATTCTCCTGATTTTCCACCTAACGCTTCATCAATAATACCCATATCGGCGGTCTCTAGGTAACGCGAGTTATCTTTTCTGTAAAAATCCAACCATTTTAAATAATTGTCCGAGTAACGGGAAAATAACCAAGCCATTTTCCATGAAGATATTAAAAGCGCCAAACAGGCACCAATAAATAGACTTATGGAAAAACCGAACGAATATTTAATAAAAAAATGGTAGGCAAGCGCCAATATTATAGATGCAATTATACTACACGATAATGCAGTTATAATATATTTTTTTAATACGGGCTTATATTTGATAATATTTTTTCGTCCAAGTTTTATTGTTGCTGGGATATCAAATAGTAATGGAACAAAAATATTAGCAAACAGGTAAAAAAATACAACGAAAGAAATTGCTATAACAAATGTTGATATTATCATTGTCATATGATTTTTTCCATAAATTTATTTTTTAACTATCTTATATTTTTTTTGCAAATACATTAAATCTTTTATCAATCTTTTGAAAATAGTCTTGTATTTCTTGTCTTCTACTATAGTTTCTTCAGTTAAACTCAACACTGTCGCCAATGAGGCAAAATAATCATCTGATTTAATATGAAATTCTAAGGATTTTTTAGTCAATTTTTTTAAGATTAACGACAATATATTATTAAATCTGCTGGAGTGGCACAGTGGCTATAAGTATCCGAAGAGTTTTTAGCGGCTTTCTGAGCGTATTGTGATGCTTCCTGGGCATATTGAGCCGCATCAGCAGCATAACCAGCAGCATCTTCTATAGAACCTGTGTCTATATTTTCGCAAGAATCAGCTGCTCTTTCTGCATATTGCATCGCATCTTCAACGTTTCCGGATATACTGCCAAGATTTACATTAAACCTTAGATTATCAATTTTTTCCATTGCAATATTACTGTTGTGCGCTGACTCCACTGTTTTAATAGTTGTTACTAGTAATAAAAGTAAAATAATAATTTTAAACCAGTTTTGTTTTAAGAATTTTTTCATATTTTTTATAAATACTAATACCACGTAGCTACTCCTCCGTGACCAGAACAAGTTCCTTGTCGGTGCTGGCTAAAACTGTAAGTGCCGTCTCTACAGACAGCAGACGCCCCAGCAGGAACCGAATCAGCATAAGCAGGTGAATGAACTTGATTTCCATCAACGTTTATATAAGAGTTACTGTTCGATAAATTACTGCCACCGATTTCTTCTTTAATTTGTTGATTAGCCTTGTCTAATTTTGGAGAATCCGCCGTCTCATAAGTTGTCGGCTGTTTTTCTGTTGCCTCAATAACCGCAGGATAGTCTCTATAAGACTGGGTCGGTTGTGCTGGCGCATTATAATCAGTTGCACACCCAGATAATAGTATCGAAAATGATAAGAGTAAAAAGCATCTTTTCATACTTTGATATATTTAAAATTTTTCTTGATCTATTTTCCAGGTTAGACCAACTTTCTGCAATTCATAGTTAACTGAATATGTACCCTCTTTTAATTCTATGCTATTGGAATAATTTCTTTTAAGCTCAACTTGCAAAAAAGCCCTGCTACTTCCGAAAGAATTTGAAATTTTTTGAATCTCAAAGCTTCTTATCGGCTGTATTTCGTTTGAATTTGATTTCTCTTTTTCGCAATCGGCCTTCCATTTGTCGACATCCTTATTTATATATTTAGTAAATGCGTCACAGTCTCCTGCTGTTCTATAATTAAACGCCTTATTAAAATCTCTCTTAATAAAAAAATTATTATTTACCCCGATATTAATGCCGTAAAAGAATACTAGAAACATACCAACCAAAGCAATAATTACAATATTAACTTTTTTAACTAGAAATATTTTTTTAATACTCATATCTTTTAAAAAACAACCTAAAAAGGTCGTTTGTAATTAACGGCGGCAAAAATTAATAGTTATTGCCAAAATATTCATTCAACTTATATTTATATAACCTTAATTTAACAGAAATAAGCTAAAAAATCAATTAAAAAGTATCTGATTGGTAATTATCTTATTCCCAGGGGATCATTGGATTGGGTGTCTATAATTTGATAACGATTTCCACTAGATGTAATTCCTTCGGAAATAATTTTACCAGGTCTTCCCCAAATATCCCAACCAATAAATACTCCAATAATTATGCCGACCAAGATACCATAAATAATATTTTTTTTCATACATTTATAATTAATTTATTTTTTAGGTCTTATTGTTCCCAAAACTATATAATAAAAAATACGTTTGATTATTTCAAAAAGCACGATCATGGATAAGATTATTAAAAATGAATAACCAACAACAGCCACCCAGTGAATTGGCGTATAAATACTTACTAATTTATATTCAGTTTGATCAATGTTTTTTATTAGATACTCTTTAATTTCCTCTTTCGAGTAACCAGATTTTATAGCATTGTCTACGTCAAACCCCTTACTTCGATTTGCTAATAGCCGCTCAATTATCATGTCATCCGAAACCCCGTTTTTAAGTTCTTCTAATGTGAGGCTGTGACCACATCGCTGTTTTATTGTTAAGTCATCATCACTGCCAACATAACTACTATATAAATAAATATTATTATCTTCTAAACTAACAGTTCTGCCATCCTTGCATACAACGTATGACTTTTCGTTATCAAATTCCGGCTTGTATTCAAAATAGACCCCAATTAATGAAAATATTATTGCAAGGATAAAGGATAAGATAAATATAACTTTTAAAGACCGATACCACATTTTAGAATTTAAATAAGAAATTGTTTTATTTTCCATACTATTAACAAGGAAGATCAAAAAAGGCCTCCCGACGCGATTAACACACCCTTTCGGATATGCGCCTTGAAAGCGAAAATCGGTCAGAAGACCATCTCTGCTTTCAAGGACTTAATGCCATGCCCTAAAATAAGGGTTTAGGCAAATTTAATTGTCACTATTAAAATATCATTATTTTTGCTAAAAATCAATCTTTATTGTGCTTTACTTGGTATGTTGATAAAATGTAAGAAATTAAAATGAAAATTATATGGGTATTACAGAATTTTTGAAAAAACATAACGATCTCGTGGTCAATGATTCTTTTAAGTTTTCCATATTAATATTAAAACAATTTAAACAAGAACATCCGACCTTATTTGAGTCTGAAAATGATTGGTCATTAGAAAAACATAGGGATAAAATAATTGACTGGTATTCGGGCGGTGGTTATAAAAATAATAAAAAAGAATTTTTACCTTTGTATTGTAAGAGGTCAGAAATCAGAATTAGTAAAAGTTTAGATGACAATAATGCTAAAAATGAACATACATATACAATTCACATATCTCTAGATGAAAAAGGTAAAATTGTAACCCCGTTTGTCGATTTTACTAAATATAGTGGCGATACATACTCTGTTAGAGAATCTAGTTTAAAATATCATTTCAATGAAGAGATTTTATTTCATGATTATATTAATTTAAAATTAAAAAACTATTACGATCGTGGTATCGATATAACAAAAATCGATAAAGATACTATCAATGAAATTTTAGAATTTATTAAAAAATACGGAGTTGATTTTATAAAACACGACTCCGCCGAAGATTGTAATGATTATAATTATTTTTCCAGATTTACTTATATTTGGAGTGAGTTTATTGCTTTTTATGAACTTATTAAATTAGATAGCACAATTCCTTATTCAAAATCATCAAAAAAATATAAGGATACGAGTTTAGAGAAGATAGAGTTCCAAAAAAGAATAATAAATGACTTCATATCTCAAGCTAAAAAAACACCAACCTCAAACGACAAAGAGTTATTAAAAAATATATACCAGCACTATAATCATCCAATTTCCTTTTTATTTGATTATTTAATCAAGACAAATACTAGGGAATTGATTAAGAGTTGTTCTTATTGCAAGATACTATTTGTCGCAAAAAGAAAGGATCAAACAGCATGTTGTTTAAAGCACGCCAAACTATCTAAAAGAAAACGGTCTTATAAAAAACATAATAAATAACTAATATTAAACAAAATAATTAAATAATTATGTAACGCTTTCTGTAACGTTTTTTTTCAATACTATATATATTATAAAATGAGGTCATCATAAACGATGGCTTTTTTATTTACAAAAAATTAATAAAAATTAAAATGATATGAAAAACAAAAACAAATTTTACAAAACGAAGGATTTTTTGATTATTTCTGTTCTCGATTGTCTAGGAACCAAGTTAAACAGCACTGAATGGGATAGCGGCTCTTTATATTTCTTCTTCGAGGATCACGAGAGTTGCGAAGAGATCATTAACAAATATTATAGGGGTGAACTTAAAGTTAATCCAAAAGATTTATTTAATGCCTCAAAGAATATCAAGTCAATTATTTATAATAATTAAACAAAGATTTATATGAAAATTAAATTTATTAGAAAAAACAATCTCGGAGAAGAAGAATGTTATATAAAATCCTTAAAGAGATATGGTACAAAAGAAGAGATGATAGAAGATGCTACTCATAATATTCGCCCTTATATTGAAAAGAACTTAAGGAAGCAACTGGGATATGACAAATAATTTATACCCAATAACCCTGGAAGGAGAACTACTCCCAGATGAAGAACCATCAATAAATAATACCAAAAAACATCTCGAAATCATTCCAGGGGATTATTTTCTGACAGCTCCCATAAAAGAAAAGCCGTTTTTGGTGGCCGGTATGATACCAGAAGGTTCACTCTCGATTTTGACGGCAGATTCGGGTAGTGGAAAGTCATTACTTATGCTCATTCTCTCAAAACACATAGCCTTGGGAGAAAAGTTATTTAATACCTTTGAAGTTAAGCAATCAAATATATTAATTGTCGACACAGAACAAGATTCAGATATTCTAGCTAGTCGTCATAAGGCTTTTATAGATTGCTCGGCGCCAATTTACTACATTCATAATCAATCTTTCGATATTTGCGATGATGAAGACTTTTTTTGGCTAGCTGATGAAATGTTGTCAAAAAACATCGGATTAATTATATTAGACACTATTTCGGGCGTACACTCTCTAGAAGAAAATTCTGCAAAGGAAATGAAAGAGCTTACGAAAAAACTTTTAGACCTTGTTAGACTAACCAGAAGTACCTTAATTTTTTTACACCACCATCGGAAGAAAATGGCGGGAGAAAACTATTCTCAGGGTAGTGCCAGAGGATCCACTGCTCTCATGGCCGCCGTGGCATCGCACCTACTTCTAACCAGTAAAAAAGAAGTTGATGAATTCGGAAATAGCGTTTTAAAAATGACAATAGAGCAATTTAAGAGTCGGAGACCAGATGGTATTAATAAGATTGGTTTGAATATTATTTATAATCCTGAAACGAAAAAGAGCGCCTATGAATATTTGGGAGAAATTGATGAAAAAAGTCAGAGTCTGAGTTCTGCTAAAGAATTTTTAAACAGTTTTATGCAATTAGGAACTGAATATACTATCGAAGAATTATTTTCAGAAAAGAAAAACCAAGGGCTAGTTTTTGGAAAAAATATTATACGAAGCGCCTGCAAAGAGTTAATTGATGAGAATATTCTAGATTCTCACAAAGGGACAGGAAAAGAGTGGAATAAGTCTTATTACTTTAAGACATTTTAAGTTAAAAAATGGCTTCACGCTTACCTATACTATATATACTCCAGGTAAGAGGTAAGCCAATTAACCTAAAGGAGTAAACCCTTTAAAGGGGTTTCCTCTCTTTCTAGGAAATTAAAAGAAAAATAAGCCGAAGCTTTAAGAGTTAATCAAAAAAGCCAATAAAATTGCTTCACTGGCTTCACGGGTAAACCAAAATGAGGCGTGACACCCTCTTACTTAACTAATTAAATTTATGAAATGTAGTTTTATCAAGCCGGATGGTAGCCAATGCAATGCCAACCCTATAAGTGACTCGAGATTTTGCTTTTTTCACGATCCAAATTCTGATGAAAAGAAAAAAGAAGCTCAAATTAGTGGTGGCAAAGCCAATAAGGTTATTTTAAAAGAAGCCTTGCCCATCCTAATCATTAACGAATCTAAAGACATTATTTCTTTACTAATTGATACTATAAATCGAGTTCGTTCTGGCGAAATAGATATTCGTCTAGCGAATTGCCTGGGAGTACTTTCAGGCCAACTGATTAAAGCTTTTGAAATGTGCCAAATTTCTGATCGCGTTGAGATTGTTGAACAAAAAATATTAGAGAAAAAGACTACTTATAATAATTAATATGATAACTAAACAAAAAATAAAACATTTAGAAAAGTCTGTCGAAAATCTGAGGGGCGAAAGAATCCATGTTTGCTTAAAAAAATCTATTGATGAAGAAATATATTCTTACGGAATAAAAACCTATTATAACCTGGATTCTATAAAGAAAGACCTTGATTTTCATCCAGGCGATATCTTAGTAGTAATTATCGGAATGGGAATCGACAATAATGTTGATAAAAACCTAGTAAAATAGGCCTAAATATGATATAATGAGTTAGTAACGTATAGCATAAGCTATACCCCATACTGCTCATTAAAAATTAAATGAAAACAAATTTTACTGAAGACAAACTGGTAAATAAATATTTTCTAAGTCCTCAAGAATTGGCTGATTATTTTGGTGTTTCTCTAAAAACAATTTACCGAAGAATAGAAAGCAGAGAGATACCATTTTATAAAATAGGTGGGAGTATAAGATTAAAAAAAGAGGATATAGAAAGATATGCTAGTCTGGCCTTAGTAAAATCGATATGTAAATGAATATGAGCACATATAAACGAGGAGATAAGTGGTGGATCAGGTTTAGATTTAACCACTTAAGATATTTTAAATGCAGTCCAGAAAATTCCCAAATTGGAGCGAGGGCTTATGAGGCTTCTTTAAGACAAAAATTAGCCCGAGGAGAATCAATAACGGAAGAGCAAAAAGAAATTACACCCATCCCAACCTTTAAAGACTTTTCTGAAAAATGGTTTGAAGTTTATGTTAAAACTAATAACAAATTTTCAGAAATAGGCAACAAAAGAAGTCTTTTAAATGCCCATCTGAATCCGTATTTTGGAAAAAAACAATTAGACCAGATTACTAATTTAGATATTGAAAGTTATAAATCTGCAAAATTACAAACCGGACTATCCAGAAAGAGTGTTAATAATCAACTGATTGTATTAAATAAGTGTTTACGGACAGCTCAGGACTGGGAGATAATTATTAACCTTCCAAAGATTAAATTGTTGAAAGTTGAGCCTCAAAAGATTGATTTCCTAAACATTAATGAGTGCCAATCTTTACTCGATAATTGTGATGGCCAGCTTAAAGAAATGGTTTTACTCGGACTTAAAACCGGACTTCGCTTCGGTGAACTCATCGCCTTACAGTGGCCTGATATAAATTTTCAGTCCAGATTATTAACTGTTCAGAAATCTATTTCTAGAGGACAAATGGGTAGCCCTAAAAGCAACAAGATTCGGTATGTACCATTACTAAATGATGTCTCTCAAACATTAAGCGCCAGAGCTAAGTCTGATGGTTTTATATTCAGCAATAACAACGAGCCACTGGTCCAGTGTGCTTGTATACAAAGACTTCACAAAGCCTGTGAGCGTGCTGGAATGAGAAATATTGGTTGGCACACATTAAGACACACTTTTGCTTCTCACTTAGCTCAGAACAGTGTTTCCATTCTTGTAATTAAAGAGTTGCTCGGTCACGCTGATATTAAAACTACGATGCGCTATTCTCACCTAACTCAGTCAACTGTAAGAGGGGCCATTGAGACCCTAAATAGAAATAGTGGAGACAATATGGAGACAGTTTTAGAAATACCAAAATCTAAACTACTTTCTATCGCCTCACAAGAAATAAATTTATTGCAAAAAACCCAATAAAAAATAGGCTTTCGCCTACTTTCTATATGAGGGTGCCCATCGGGAATCGGACCCGAAATAACAGGACCACAACCTGCTGTGTTACCACTACACCATGGGCACCATGCTTATCTTAAATAATCTGATTATTATTCTTTGTCTTCAGTCTCCTCGTCACCACAACCCTTATCACAATGGCTGCAATCACAAGAACCGCCAAAACCTAAAAGGGCATCCATTTTAGCAATTTCTTCGTCAGTTAATTCTTCTTCGACTTCATTTTTATTTTCTTCCATAAAGTTAAAATTAATTATACGTACGCCCGGGGGGAATCGAACCCTCGTAACCAGCTTAGAAGGCTGGTGTTCTATCCACTGAACTACGGGCGCCTAATTTATATCGCAAAATCTTCCTTGATAATACAAGATATTATCCTATAAGTCAATTTACCGCTCTTCAGGAAAAATCTCTCTGTCGCCATGCTTCAAATATTAAAATCGCGGCCGAAACGGAGACGTTTAACGAATCAATACCCGCTTTCATGGGAATTTTAATTATTTCGTGTGATGCTTCAAGCCATTCTTTGCTTAAGCCGGTTGCCTCGGTTCCAAGCAGTAAAGCAGAGGCTTCTTTAAAATCAGCCTCCACATAATTTTTCGCACCGACAAGCGCCGCCGCAAAAACTTTTATTTTTTGCTCACTTAGAAATTTAATTGCATTTTCGCGATTACAAATAATTACTGGCAATCTAAATATTAAACCTTCACTGGCTCTAATTACATTAGGATTATAAATATCGGTTTGTTCGTCGTTCAAAATAATCACGTCGACTCCAGCCGCATAGGCGCTTCGCACTATCGCTCCGAGGTTACCAGGTTTCTCTACGGCTTCCAGAATGACCAAGAGCGGATTTTTTCTCATCTTGAGACTCGTTAACTCCAAAGCCTTCGGCTTGGCGACAGCGAGCACTCCAGCCGGCTTCTCCTTATAACTGATTTTTTTATAAACCGACTCTGAAACATATGAAGTTTTCACATCAGAAAAATCAGAAAAATTTTCACCAACAATATCCGGACAAACAAAAACTTCTTCAATAATAATTCCGCCCTTTAAGGCTTCTTTGATTTCTCTAAGCCCATCAATTACAAATAAACCCTGTTTTTTGCGTTCACGGCTTTTTTCCTGTAATTTTACCAGGTTTTTTATTCGAATGTTTTGATCACTTGAAATTATCTCCATAATAGCCTTATTATATCATATTAGACCTTTCTTCCCTACGAAAAAGTCATCTATTATGTTATACTGAATAAAAATAAAAGCAATATTATGCCCATACCCCAATTTAAAGTTAAAACTAATTCTCCGATAGAAGTGCCGAGATCATGGAAAGACAAACCGTCGGGCAAAAAAACTATCGGTGCTCGTCTTTGGAGAAACCGAAAACGACTTTTAGCCTTAGCGACTATCTTGGTTGCCTTGGTGGCCCTTATCGCATTCATCGGAATTATTTGGATAAGCCGTGACCTGCCAAATCCGAATCAACTTATAAACCGAAATATTGCTCAGAGCACTAAAATCTATGATCGCACGGGAACCCATGTTTTATATGAAATTACTGGAGAGGAAAAAAGAACCTTGGTTTCCTTGGATCAAATACCGATGAGTGTTCGTGAAGCGACAATTTCAATTGAAGATAAAAATTTTTATAAGCATGGTGGCTTCAGTGTTTGGGCGATGGTCCGGACCGCGATTACTAATGTTTTATATCATCAATCGGCTGGCGGTTCAACTCTTACTCAACAATTTATTAAGAATGCTGTTTTAACTAACGAAAAATCAGTCACCAGAAAATTAAAAGAACTAATTTTATCGCAACAACTGGAACAGAAGTTTTCTAAAGATGAGATATTGCAAATGTATCTTAATGAAATTCCTTATGGCTCAAACGCCTATGGTATTGAAGCTGCCAGTCAAAAATATTTTGGCAAGGATGTAAAAGATGTCAGTCTAGCTGAAGCGGCCCTACTCGCCGCCCTGCCTCAATCACCGAGCCGTTATTCCCCTTATGGACCAAACTTAGATCTTTTAATGGGCCGCAAAGATTATGTTTTAGATCAAATGACTGACCAAGGTTATATTACCGCGGCTGAACGTGATGCAGCTAAAAAAGAAGATATTAAATTTCAAAGACCAGAAGCTAGTATCACAGCTCCTCATTTCGTCATGTATATTAAAAGCTTACTCTCAGATAAATATGGCGAAAAAACCTTAGAACAGGGAGGTTTAAAAATTATTACGACTATCGATTTTGACAAACAGAAAATTGCGGATGAAGTTGTTGTTGATAAAACTAAGGATTACGTAAAAAAATATAACGCTAATAATGCCGCTTTAGTTGCTATTGATCCCAAGACCGGACAAGTGTTGGCGATGGTTGGTTCCCGTGATTATTTTGATGACAGCATTCAAGGACAGGTAAACGTCGCCACAAGTTTACGACAACCGGGTTCGTCAATTAAACCAATTGTCTATGCTTCGTTGTTTGAGAAGGGTTACACGCCAAACACGATTCTTTACGATGTGGTAACAAATTTTTCAACCGATTCATCTATACCTTATATTCCCCATGATTATAATTTAAAAGAGAATGGCCCGGTAAGTATCCGGAAGGCGCTGGCTGGATCATTAAATATTCCGGCTGTCGAGGCTTTGTATCTGACCGGCATAAAAAGTGTTGTCGAACTGGCTCACGCCATGGGTTACACCTCTTTAGATGAAAATTCTTTAGGTTTGTCTTTAGTCTTAGGCGGGGGCGAAGTGAAACTTGTCGATCACGTAAATGCTTATAGCGCTTTTGCTCGCGATGGCCAAGTTAGTCCGCTCACCATGATTTTAAAAGTTGAAGATAGTAGTGGAAAAACTTTAGAAGAATGGCAACCGAGCAGTAAAAAAGTAATTACCTCACAAACAGCCCGGGAAATTAATAGTGTTTTATCTGACAACAGTGCCAGGGCCTATATATTCGGCGAAAAAAATAGTCTCGTTTTAAGTGATCGTCCAGTGGCTGCCAAAACAGGAACAACAAATGACTATCATGATGCTTGGGCAATCGGTTACACCCCTTCGCTAGTCGCCGGCGTCTGGGTTGGTAATACGGATAATGCGGCTATGAAACTTGGAGCTGATGGCAGTATCGTAGCGGCTCCAGTCTGGAAAGCTTTTATGACCGGCGCCTTAGCTGGCACTCCAGTCGAGACTTTTAAAGAGCCTGATGATATGACGACCGGCAAAGCTGTTATAGACGGTATAATGCCCCTAGTCGCAACTACTGTAATCGATAAAAGAACAGGCCAAGCCGCCAGTGTAAATACTCCGGCTGAGTTTGTGACAAACAAAGATCTTTACGATAATCATTCAATTTTGTATTACGTCGATAAAAACGATCCTTTAGGTCCAGCGCCAGCTGATCCAAGCATTGACCCTCAATTTAATTTATGGGAAGCGGCGATAGCTGATTGGGCTAAAAGAAACAATCAAATTATGTCTTCATCAAGTACGCCAATTGATTTAATTTCCACATCAACGGCCACGTCCACCTCGTCCTCAACTTTAGAATTTTTTCCACAAGATTTAATACCAACTAATGCCACTAATACGTCTTCAACAACAACTTCAAACTAACAAAAAGAGCTCCTTGCCTGGAGCTCTTTTTTATTTTCATTATTTTTATTGTCTAATCGGCATAACCACATACAAATAATCATCCTCAGTATCCGCCGTTAGGACGCAGGGGGTATTATTACTAACCACTTTTAATTTTACTTTGTCGCTACTAATATTATTTAAACCATCAACTAAATATCGATAATTTATTGCCACCTCATTATCAATACCCGTTATTTCCGCATCAACATCCACTCGGCTTTCACCACTTTGACCAGATGAGGCTGATATAATAATTTTATTATTTTTAAATTCTAGGTTTACATCATTAACTCCAGTCTTGGAAAAAATAGCCACCGCTTTAACCGCCCGAGATAAATTTTGTTTACTGGTTATAATTTCCGTTTTACTTTTATCGGGAATAATTTGTTTGTAGTCTGGATATTGACCGCTGATTAATCTTGAAACTAATTCTACAGAATCAATGGTAAATAAAATTTGATTATCAGAAATTGAAATATGAACCTCACCTTTTTGTTCAAAACTTAAATCCTCACTATTATAATTACTTAAAATTCTTAACAACTCTTGAACAGTGCGAGCTGGTACGATTAATTTTTGATTATTAAATTCTCCATTAGCTTTTACCTCGACAGATTTCTCCGCTAAACGATAACTATCAGTGGCCACTAAAATTAAGCGTCCATCTTCAAAGCTAAACAGGACACCAGACAGTTCAATTCTATTCTCACTATTTGAAACGGCAAAGACAACGCCATTAAGCGATCTTTTAAGATCACCAACTAAACAGGAATAATAATTATCTTGAGGAACACTTGGTATTAAAGGAAATTCTTTAGCTGATTCTCCTTTTACTTTTGTTTTAAAATTATCACATTCTATTTTAAGTTCTCCGTCCACTTCTTCAATTTCAACATTTTCACTTGGAAGTAAATTTACATATTCAGTAATTATCTTAGCGTCGACTGTGAATTCACCATCTTCCTCAACCTTTCCCCTTAGCTTGTGGATAATTCCAATTTCTAAATTAGTACTAATTAACTCTATCGTATTTTGATAGGCTTTAATTAAAATATTATTTAGAATTGGCAGATTAATATTCTTACCAGTTCCATGGCTTACTATTAGAAGTCCTTTCTTTAAATTTTCTTGGACGCTGATTAATTTCATATTATATTATTTAATATATATTTATATAAATAATAACAATAATAAGGGGGTGGATAAACGATTGATATTGTTATTTTTTGGCTTCTTTTGGCGACGAATTTAACTTTTAAACTGTGGGTTAACTGCGCACTTCTTGTGAGGGGAATGAGGGGTAAAAGTTGATAAGAAAATTTGATGATTTTTATTAACTTTTCATTAAGTTTTTATTAACAGTGATGTGCACAGTTATATTAAGCTTGTTAACTGGTTATCAACAGTTTAGACTAACAACTTGTGAATAACTGTTTAATTGAAGCCAGCTCTTGTTTTACTTTTTCGTTTTCATTTTCCTTAACTTCTCGACTTATCTTATTATAAGCATGCATGGCGGTAGTGTGATCACGACCACCCATCTCGTGCCCAATACTTGGATATGACGTGCCGATTTCCTCTCTCATTAAGTAGATAGCTATCTGTCTAGGCCAAACTAATTCTTTTTTACGGCTACTACCAATTAAATCTTTAAGGCTCGTATCATAAAAACGACAAACCGCATCCATAATTTCTTTATTGGACATTGATTTAGTTTGAGTGTTAGCGACAAAATCAGACAATACCTCTTTAACACTTTTTTCGGTAATTGGTATATTTTTAATTTGGTGGACGGCAATAATTTTATTCAACACGCCCTCAAGTTCTCGAATATTATTTTGAACACTTTTAGCCAGTAGATTAAGTATTTCAGGGCTAAGGGGAAAGTTTTTTTCAAGAGATTTTTTTTCTAAAATAGCAATTTTAGTTTCCATGTCTGGTTTTCCAACGTCAGCCACCATTCCGGATTCAAATCGGGAAATTAAACGAGCCTCAATTGCCGGTAAAGATTTGGGCGGTCGATCAGAGGTTAGAACTATTTGCTTATCGCCTTGTTGTAATTCATTAAAAGTGTGAAAAAATTCTTGTTGAGTGCCATCCTTGCCGCCCATAAACTGAACATCATCAATTAGAAATAAATCGACGTTACGATATAAATTTTTGAATTCCTTAGCTTTTCCAGAATGAACGGCCTGTATATAATTGTTGGTAAATTTTTCTGAAGTGGTGTATAAAATGCGATCGGTTTTTTTGGAAACCTCGTTGCCAATCGCTTGGAGTAAATGAGTTTTACCTAAACCGACCCCACCATAAATAAATAATGGGTTATAAGCTTTGCCTAAGTTATTAACAACTGCCCAACAAGCGGCGTAAGCTAATTCGTTATTTTTGCCGACAATAAAATTTTCGAAAACATAGCGTGAGTTTAATCCAAATTTATTATCGTTTCCATTTCTTGAAGGCACACTCGGTGTCTTAACTTGTTCAAAAGTATTTAAAGAGGATTGTTGAGTATTCTGTTGAGCAGCGTTAGCCGTATTTTTGGTTGGTTCACTAACGATTGTCTGGGATCCGGTTTTTTGCAGCTCTACCTTATATATAATATTAACTTTTTGCTTAAGAACATTTTCTAAAGCGCTGAGAATATTCTTATGATATTTTTCTTCTAGCCATTTTTTGATAAACGCATTTGGAACACAAACGATTACCTGCCCATTTTCAATTGAGGAAATAAATGTGTTTTTAAACCAGGTAATAAAATTAGCTCTGGATAAGCTTATTTCAATTTCACCTAGCGCGGATTGCCAAATTTGTTCATAGGGCATAGTTTTTCTTGTTACAAGCTTATTATATTAGATAAATTTTCTTACCACAAGCGACCTACTGTTTATAATATGTTAGCAACTTGTTGATAAGTGTAAAAGAGGGGGGCCAAAATGATTATTGACCTTTAAAAATAAAAGTGTTATTGTGTATTTGAACTAAAAATTTTACAAACTATAATTGTTTAGATTATGCCGAAAAGAACATACCAACCAAACAAGAAACGCGCAAGTGCCAAGCACGGTTTTTTGCATCGAATGGAGACCGAAGACGGCCGCGCTGTTTTAAAGAGAAGACGCGATAAAGGCAGAAAGGTTTTATCCAAATAGTAGCCATTTAACGCAAAATGTTGAATAGTGGTAACCGTTTAAAAAAAAATAAGGAATTTGATCTGGTTTTCAAAGAAGGTAGAGCTGTTTATGGAGGATTTATTGGAATAAAAGCTAGAAAAAACGGACTTGAAATAAATCGATTCGGAATTTTACTTAGCACTAAAGTTAGTAAATTAGCTGTTACTCGAAATAAATATAAAAGAAAAATCAAGGCCATAATCTCGCAAGAAAATTTAAAGATGAACCAAGGCTTTGATTGTGCTGTTATTGTTTTGCCGGGAATAATCGGTAAAAAATATCAAGACATCGCCAGTGAGTTACAAACTATATTTGGAAAGTTAAAGTTCTATAAATGATTATAGAGCTTTAATTGTATATATGAATCATTACATCAATCGATTCTTTACTAAAATAGCGGTAAACTTAATTAGGTTTTATCAAAAGACCCTGTCTTTTGATCATGGTCCTCTAAAACAAGTTTATCCTCATGGATTTTGCCGGTTTAATCCTTCGTGTTCCCAGTACGGTTTAGAGGCGATTGAAAAGTATGGTATAATTAAGGGCGGATTTAAGGCCGCTTGGCGCGTTATTAGATGTAACCCTTGGAATAAGGGCGGAAATGATCCTCTTCTTTAATTAAACTAATTATTTCGGCCTTATCCGATTATTATTTTATGCAAAATTTATATCAATTGATATGCTATCAGCCAATTCTTAACGTTTTGGTTATTTTATATAATACAACGGCTGATTTAGGAATCTCAATCATATTGTTAACGGTAATTATAAAACTTGTTTTATGGCCTCTTTCCCAAAAAGCAATTAAATCCCAAACTGAATTGCAGGCAGTCCAGCCTAAAATAGATGAGCTTAAGAAAAGACTTGGTGACAATAAAGCTGAACTCGGTAAGGCAACGATGGATCTATATAAGGAACATAAAATTAATCCATTGTCATCATGTTTACCACTCCTTATCCAACTGCCTTTTTTATTCGCCGTCTTCAGGGTCTTAAGATCTGGCTTAACCCAGGACCTTGGTTATGTTTATTCTTTTCTACCAAAACCGGAACACTTTCAAGCTATTTCACTGGGCTTTATGGATTTAAGTAAACCGGTAATTGTGCTCGCATTTTTGGCTGGCGCGGCTCAATTCATTCAAGCTAAAATGATGTTAGCTAAGCAAAAAAAGGCTAATATTGGCAAAGAACAACCTGAAGAAAATATGGCTGCCATCATGAATAAACAAATGACTTATATATTTCCAGTGATGACCATTGTCTTTGGTTTCACTTTGCCAGGAGGTTTAACTCTTTATTGGTTCATGTTTACCGCCCTGACCATTCTTCAACAATATTTAGTTTTAAAAATAAGTAAAAATAAACAGATTATTTCGGGTCCAAGCGGGCCAATTGAAGGTGAAATAATAAAATAAATTTTTGATATAAAAATAGAGCCTATTAAAAGGCTCTATTTTTTTGTAATTAATTATTCGAAACTGCGATCTTTACCGACTATTACATTAAGTTTTCCGGGAATTATACTTATTTCGGCCGGTGTTTTAATTTCAATAATACCGTCCAAAATTAAGGGATAATCAGGATTAGTAATGCTTAGCTTATTTACAGAGACGTAGGTTAATTCGCGGTTACGGTTTTTTATATAGACATCCAACTTGCCGTCTATTGGGTTTACTTTCAAGTTTTTGTCATCTCCTTCGGAGCTTCTTAAGTTAAAAACGCTAACAGTGCCTTTTTCCTGACTTTCGATTGAATATTCGCCGGCAATATCAATCGTGGTTCCCTGGCACGGAATCGTGGCTTTATTAAGGAAATAGTAATTATTAACAATTCCAATATCTATTTTTTTAACGCGACGAGCCAACAGTATATTACAAGCCTCCTCTTCCTTTTTTATTCCCAAAGAATCGGCGATGGAGTTATCCTCCCCAACGGGAATAATTGAAAAAAGAATGTTTTTTTGAAAAAAACCATACAGCTCATTATCAATTACCGATCCGATAATCTTGTTGACCGTTTGATTATTACCAACAGCGACAATGGTTTTTGCGCCATTTTTTATTTCATTTTGGATGACATCTCGAATATTTTTAATAGTCCCGAGTCTAATAATTTTTCCATTTAAACCTAAATCAGTTAAACGAATTTCAACGCGATTTAAAACCCGGCTATATTTTGTTTTATTCAAATAATCATCGTATATATAAATATTCATACATTTACAATAAGAACTCTTTTAAAAAAGTGTTTTATATCGATGATTATTCAGTTGTCTCATCTTCTTCGGAAATATCTTCGCTCTCCACGGTCTTGCCGCGTGTCGCTTTTCCGCTATTTTGGATGAAGATTATTTGACCATTAATGATTGCCCCCTTCTCAATTGATATTTCCGAATAATTTATGTCACCAAATATTTTAGCGGTTGGACCCAGGGCTAAATATTGATGAATTTTTAAAGCGCCCTTTACTTCGCCATTGATTATGGCATCATTAGCCTCTATATTGGCGACTACTTTAGCTTTTTCCCCAATAAATAGATTTGCTTCGGTTCTTAGATTACCCTCTAATTGCCCCTCGACCACAATGTTGCCCTGACCATGAAAATTCCCTTTAACCTTAATGGAAGCGCCGATTATGGTTTCAGCATCTTTAAATTTTTCCGGCTTGTTTTCTTTGTTGAACATAGTTTTAAAAATCAATTAGGGGTTAACCTAAGCGATTGTGAAATATGACTAAAATTATAGTTTAATTGTATGTTAGAAGTTTTGCTTTGTCAAAGATTTGACTTAAAAGGCTAAAGAAAATATAGTGTTAGCAGATAAGTTGTGTCTGTCCTCGTAGTTTAATGGATAAAACGAGAATCTCCTAAGTTCTAGATCCAGGTTCGATTCCTGGCGAGGACACAATAATTACCAGTTGTTGACTTATATAACCCGGATAAGTTATTATGTATTTATAAAAATTCTTATATTAAGATTTCGGGCCATTAGCTCAGTTGGCTAGAGCGCTTCCATGGCATGGAAGAGGTCAAGGGTTCAAGTCCCTTATGGTCCACCTTAAAGCAACAAAAGAATCTCTGGATTCTTTTTTTGTTTGTCAAAGATAGCGTGGACATAAGGTGTAAATTGATTATTACTGTTTGTGTTCCTCAAGGAACACAAGAAAAACCTTCTTTTACTCTAAAATATAGGCCTCCGATCATTTCTATAAATATTTGTAAAAACCGACTCTGATAAGATTTTTTGATGTTTATGTTCTTCAAGGAACAAGATGATTGTAATTAGCTAAAATTAGTTAAAAAATAGGAAAATGTTAAAAATTAGAGAAAAATCTATAATTTGCCAAATAACCTAAAATCCCGTATACTTAAGACAAAATTAACTACTATATTCTATGATTTACGATACAATAATAATTGGCGCTGGTCCGGCCGGGTTTACGGCTGCCATATTTACGACCCGTCGAGAAATGAAAACCCTGATTATTGGCCGAGAAGTTGGAGGACAGGTTGTTTGGGCTGGGGAGATTGAAAATTATCCCGGGTTCAAAAGCATAAAAAACTATGAATTCATTGATAAATTTAAGGAGCAAGCTATTTCTTGCGGTGCGGAACTAAAAGAAGCCGAGGTTCAACACATTGAAAAACTTAGCAATGAAAATTTTAAAGTTATAACCAGTAAAGATGAATTTGAAGCGAGAACGGTAATCCTGGCAATCGGATTATCACCGCGTCGTCTAGCAGTGCCCGGAGAAATTGAATTTAGCGGCAAAGGCGTTTCATATTGTGCAAACTGCGATGGTCCGCTTTACCGAGGAAAAACAGTCGCCGTCATCGGCGGAGGGAACGCTGCTTTTGATGCGGCCGAGGTTCTATCTAAAATCGCCTCAAAAGTCTATCTGCTCCACCGCAATAAAGAATTTAAAGCTTTTGACTCATTAGTTTCCGAAGTTTCGCACCGTGAAAATATTGAAATGATAAATGATTTAAAGGTGAAGGCGATAACTGGAAATCAGAAAGTTGAAAAGTTAGTTTATTCGATAAACACTGAAGAACTTGATAAAGAAATAAACGTTGATGGAATATTTATCGAGATTGGTAGGATCGCTCACACCGATTTAGTATCCGAGTTTGTCGACCGCGACGATAAAATGCAACTCCTAGTAAATAATCGCATGGAAACAAAAACACCTGGTCTGTTTGCGGCTGGAGACGTAACAAACGCCAGCGAATTTAAACAGATTCCCGTCGCCATCGGTCAAGCAACAATCGCCGCCTTAGCTTCTTATAAATATTTACAGAGCAAAGACAGTTCGCTCAACTCGACGCTCTATTATTAATTTTTTTTATTTTTCATTTTCCTGTATAATAGAAGAGAAATTTAAATAAAAATTATGAGTATCGAAAAAATAAATTTAGTGGCCGCCGACATGGGTTATGGTCACTTTAGAGCTGCCTATCCGCTCCTTGATATTGCCAGTGGCAATAAAATTATTTCCATAAACGGATACGAAGGTATTCCTGGGTGGGAAAAAAAATATTGGGAAAATAGTTTAAAATCTTACGAAAAGATATCTCGTTTAAAAAAAATCCCATTTCTTGGAGATCTTGTTTTTGCGATTATGGATGCCTTTCAAAAGATTGACCCATTTTATCCGCAAAGAGATTTATCAAAACCGACGACTCAAGAAAAGTTTTTTTATAGGCAAGTAGATAAAGGCTTAGGTAAAGATTTGGTTGAAAAATTGAATAAGAGTAATTTGCCGTTCTTAACAACTTTTTTTGTAGCGGCCTATTTTGCTGAGGCTCAAAAATTTAACGGTAAAATATATTGTGTTATCTGTGATACTGATGCGTCGAGAGCTTGGGCAAATTTAAATTCTAAACAGACAAAAGTAATATATTTATTGCCGAGCGAAAAAGTCAAGGAAAGATTTATGATGTACGGTGTCAGCGAAAATAATTTAATCGTTACCGGCTTTCCGCTGCCCAAAGAAAATATTGGTGAAAATAAAGAAATATTAGAAGCGGACCTCGCTGTCAGACTGAATCGGCTAGATCCAAGAGGAATCTATTTTGAAAAATATTCATCGCTCATAAAAAATTATTTACCAACTGGCGTCGCTTCGCCTCGACCACTGACAATCACCTATGCAGTTGGCGGAGCTGGTGCTCAAAAGGAAATTGGTCTAACTATTTTACGCAAATTAAAAGACAGAATTATTGGCGGCACTTTGGCCGTTAATCTAGTGGCCGGCAATCGTCCCGAAATAAAAGCCTATTTTGAAAACGGAATTAAAGAATTGGGCCTAGAAGCCAATAACAACGTTCATGTCATATTCGATGCTGATAAAATAGAATATTTTAGAAAATTTAATCAGACTCTTCGAACTACCGATATTCTTTGGACCAAACCATCGGAGCTATCTTTTTACTGTGCGCTCGGTCTGCCTATTATTATGTGCGAGCCGGTCGGGTCACAAGAGGTTTTTAATCACGAGTGGTTAGTTGAACAAGGGGCGGGAATCGACATGAGAAACGCTGAATACGTTAATGAGTGGCTACCCGATTTACTTGAATCTGGAAGATTGGCACGGGCAGCGATGGACGGATTTCTAAACGCGGAAACAATGGGAACTTACAATATAAATAAAATATTTAATCAGTAATCTATGTCTTGGTTCCTCATTGCCATCCTGGCCTATTTTTTATTAGCGATTGTAAATCTGACCGATAAGTTTTTAATCGATAATGTTTTAAAGAGCAGCAAGGCTTATACTTTTTTGGTTTGTCTTTTAGGCTCTCTAATTTTTTTGGCGGCTCCGTGGTTTCTTCGATGGCCGGGCAATTTTTTATTTTTTGCCAATATATTCACGGGCATCCTGTTTTCGGCGGCCTTATATTTCTTATATGAATCCCTAAGGCGCGGTGAGGCGGCCAGAACTATTATATTAATCGGCGGCCTTATCCCAATTTTTTCGGCGATAATTTCTTGGATATTTCTGGGCGATGTTTTACTTTACGTTCAGGTTTTAGGCCTAATATTTTTGTTAGCCGGAATCTTTCTGATTGCTTTTCTTCCGGGACGCCACTCTTTTTGGGAAAAATTATGGCAGGGTTTACGGTCGGAAGACTATAAAAAGAATTCAATCATATTAATCGTGCTGGCCGCATTATTTTATTCTTTATTTTTTATCGCTACTAAATATGTCTATATCCGGCAGGAATTTTGGAGCGCTTTTATGTGGGTAAGACTCGGCGCTTTAATTTCTGTTCTATTCTTCTTGTTTGAGAAAAAAAGCCGTCTAGAAATCATTACGACTTTAAGCGGCGATAGCGATCACAAAAAGCACAAGAATAAAAACATCTTTCTGTTTTTATTTAATCAGGGGCTAGGTTCTCTAAGCTTTATCCTGCAAAACTATGCGATATTTTTAGGGCCAGTGGCGATTATCACCGCCTTGCAAGGTTTTCAATATGCCATCATGTTGTTCTTTGCTTTCTTCTTAGGGTTCTTTTTCAAAGAGTATAAAGAAAAATTTTCCTGGCACAGCCTTATTCAAAAAATCGTGGCCCTTGTTTTTATAAGCTCTGGTTTATATTTAATCGCGCTAAATGTTTAAATTTTTAATATGACGAAAAGAAAAAAAATTATTCTGATAATTGTGGCTATTGTTTTGGCAATTTTATTATATGTAATATTGTCCTTAAAAGTATTAAATCACTTTCCAAGTAAAATTGATTTAAAGCATCGTAGCGGCGAATTTGGCGCGACTTTTTCAAAAGAGTTTTGTGATGAACTGGGTTTGAATTGGAAGGATGCCTATATTTCAATGCTGGATGATTTAAAGGTTCGTTATGTTAGGCTGCCAGCCTATTGGGATGAGATTGAAAAGACGGAAGGCGTCTATGATTTTGGCGATATGGATTATATGGTCGGACAGGCTAGCGCGCGCCAAGCCCATTTAATTATCACTCTGGGGCGACGTCAGCCAAGGTGGCCAGAATGCCATAGCCCGGCCTGGGATAATAAAAATACGCCAGCGCAATCAGACGCCGATGTTTTAAAAATAATTAAAGAAGTCGTTCTAAAATACAAGGACAATCCGAGTGTCATGGATTGGCAGGTTGAAAATGAAGCTTTTTTAGGCACCTTTGGCGTTTGTCCGCCGTTTGATGAGAATTTTTTAAGACAAGAAGTGGCTCTCGTTAAATCACTCGATTCTCGCCCGGTAATAATTACTGGTTCTGGCGAAATGAGTTCCTGGAAAAAAGAAGCGGCCACCGGTGATATTTTTGGCACCACCATGTACCGGGTAGTTTATAATAGCTGGTTCGGTTATGTAAGATATTTTTTTCCATCATCATATTATAATTTGAAGGCTAAGCTCGCCAACATCAGCCAGGACAAAATGCTGATTATTGAACTTCAGACTGAGCCTTGGGTTCCTCACGGAAACATGACCTCTTTAACACAGGACCAGATTAATAAATCAATGAGCGTGGATCAATTAAGAGCAAATTTACAGTATGCAATTAATGTAGATCCTCAACAAATATATGTTTGGGGCGTGGAGTGGTGGTATTGGCAGAAACTATATGGGAACCCAGAATATTTTAATATCGGAAAAACTTTGTTTAACTAGATTTAGTTATCACTTCAATTATTTTATTTGATTTAGAGTCTACCCAATTTTTAAAGACTCGTCCCGAGTTTTCAGGACGGGTTTTTTGTGGGTCTAAAACTAAATCAATATTGAAATAAGAATCCGTTACTGCAATACCGGCTCGGACTGCATCAACGGAATTACATAACTGTTCGTAATGATTTTTAGTTGGAACCATTAAAATATTTTTTTGTAGATAGGCCGCCTCACAAATGGAATCAAAACCAGCCGTAGAGACATAGGTTGAGCAATTTTGTAGTAAGTTTAAAAATTTCTCGCCGCTAATCGGGCGGAAGGTTAAGTTAGAACCGAACGTGACCGGTTCCAGGGCATCACTTTTATCCCAAAAGGCTTCAATTTTTTGATTAGGATGAACTGAGGCCCAGGCTTTTATTTCTTCAAAATAACCGGAATTTAACACATAAGAAAGAATAAAGCCTTGAGATTTTGGAATTAAGCTTTTTGCTTCTGATCTAATTAGAGGAGTACAAACAACCATTCTTTTTTTAGGACAGTCAGCTTCTTGGGTAAAAGAAAGGGCAAGATTCGCTTTTGAACCATAAGACGTTAGATGATTATAAAAAACTAAATATCGATGATCCCGGTAATGATTCTCTGGTTTAGTAAACGCCGGATGTTCTACAAAAAACTGGTGGCCGACGGAGAAACTGGTAATTTTTGATTTGTAAAATAAATTATATAAACCGAGCAAGGGTTCATAAAAATTAATTATAACGTCGGGTTGATATTTTTTACATAAAGAATCAATCCTTTTTAAACTTTTAGCGTAGACGGAAAAGCGGGACAAGTTAAAGATAACGCTTTTTCGAAAATTTATACCAGTGCCCGCATTGTTAATAAGAAAATAAGGACTCTTTATAAAATGAAAAGGACAGGCGATTTCTTCAATAAAAAAATTGGGAATTTTCCTGACTGGATTATCATTGGCGATGACACCGACGATTTCGTGCCCCTCTTTACGTAAACTTTCGGCCAAAGATAGGGCCTGGGTTAAATGGCCGCGCCCTTCGGTTTGGACAAAGAATAAATATTTCATATAGGATATTTTATGCTTTAATTATCGCAACAATTAAGGCCTTTGGCAAATTATAACAAAAACAACGCCAAAAATGACGTTGTTTTAATTATTGAGCGGGTAGGGGGAATCGAACCCCCATCCTCAGCTTGGAAGGCTGATATAAAAAACCATTATACGATACCCGCGTGGCTACAATTTATAATAACTGAAGTTTTAAGGCTAGTCAACCGTCTATCTGGTGTCTTTTAGCATGATTAAAAATGGAAACGCACTGCTAAGCAAAATGGCGGTTATTAAGAAAATGTAATTAATTGGTAAAAACATTAAAGTGGCTACACCTAACACAGAACCCAGAAGCAAACCGATGGGCATAGTTGTTCGGAAGACGTTTATTTTGTCGATATCTTTAGCGTCAACGTTTTTAAAAAAGTAGGCTTCGCGCATGGACTCTACTAATGCGGCCCCAATTCGACTAGCAAACATTAGTCCTGTCCAAAACCAGAAATTAGTTGAGGGGCTTATGAAAAACAAAATCAGACAAAAAATTATTATAAAATAGCCAAGGCTCATTAATTCTTTTTCACCTAGATATTTGTCGGCCACAATACCAGCGGGAATTTCAACTAGAATAAAAGGAATTAGCATTAAAGAAAACATTAAACCTAGCTCACCCCAAGAGAAACCTAAATTTTGATGAAGGTAGATGGGGATAAAAATGGTGACGGCATTATAAAAGACGTGTAATAATAAGGCCAACCAAAAAATACCGCGTAAATCAATATTCTGGTACATCGTTTTGAAAGTGGCAGTCAAATCTATGTTTTTATAAACAACATGATCTTTTATTCTTGACGATGTTAGTAAAAAAATTAGCAAGAAAGGAATTATTAACAAAGATGATATTAAAAATACATAATTAAAATTACTTAGCTCAATTATTTTAGCCGATAGCATCGGTGAAACAATCCAAGCTAAATTCATAATTGTAAAATAGATAGCTCGAACTCTGCCAGTAGAATTATCTTGGGAAAAACTTTCGACAAAAATATCCATGTTTATCCAGATCAAATTTAAAGAAATAAGCATGGCCACAAAAAATAGAAAAACAAAGGCGGGGGCGGCGGCCAGGCTTAAACCGATTAAAGATAAAAAGGCAATTGTTCCTGTAACCCCAGTTACCACGTAATTGCTAAACTTTTTAATTAAAAAAGGAAAAACCAAAACTGCTAAAACCGAGATTAGGTTAGCGGCCACAAAAAACCAAGTAACCACTGAAATACCAAAAAAACTTTCCAGATAGCTAGACTGAATATAGGCGGGCAAGGCACTAACCAGGGCCAGAAAAAACGCCATAATATACAAAATAGTCAGATTTTTTATTGGTGTTTTACGAGAAAATATTTTAAACATAGGATGATTTTTTGTAAATTATAACAGCGACAATAATAAGAAATAAACTGATAACTTGAGGCCACCTTAAACCGAGAAACATCGGGGTTGCGTCCACTTTTATAAATTCTAGACTAAAACGCAATAGTGAATACGATGCTAAATAATAAGCGCCTACCCTCATTGCCGCTTTCTTTGTTAAATTATCTTTATATCGCAGCAGCAAATAAAATAATAAACCAGCAATACATAAGTTTCCAAGACTTTCAAATAAAAATGTTGGCTGGAAGTATGACTGGTTAATATATTCAATCGGTCGATTGATGATATCAATCGGAATGCCCCATGGTAAATTTGTCGGTAATCCGAATAATTCCTGATTAAACCAGTTCCCAAAGCGTCCAATAGCTTGGCCTAAAGCTAGCCCAGGAGTAACGATGGCCAGCAGTGTCCAAAAGTTTAATTTATATTTTCTTATAAAAATGAAAAGCGTGATTGCTCCGGCAATGATGGCGCCGTGGATTGCCAGTCCCCCTTCCCAGATTTTCAAAATCTGAGATGGATTAGCCGAATAATAAGGAAACTCTAAAAATATTTCGTAAATTCTGGCTCCGATTATGCCAAATAACACTAAATAAAAACTGAGATCCCAAATTTTTTCCGTTTCAATTTTAAACCGACGGGCAAAAAAAAGAGTGAGCGATATGGCAGCCAAAATGCCGAGCACAATAAATAAACCATACCAGCGAACGGTGATAAACCCATAATGCAGCATGATTGGTTGGGGTAAAAAGTTGTGAAGCAGAGAAAACATGTGCGGGCGGAGAGACTCGAACTCTCAAGAGTTGCCCCGCTAGCTCCTAAGGCTAGTGCGTCTACCAATTTCGCCACGCCCGCATGAAATTATCTTATCTAATTATTCGTTTAATGTAAAGAATGTGATATAATAATAAAAAATAACAATAATTAAAAATATTTATGAAAAAGATTTCGTTCATTAAGTTTTTTAAGGAACTCAGTATTTTTGATGTTCCTTCGGTCGGTGGTAAGAATGCATCACTTGGCGAAATGTATCGCAAATTATCGGATAAAGGCATCTGTATCCCTAACGGTTACGCGACGACGGCTGATGCTTATCGCTATTTTTTAGAAAGCACAGGGCTAAAAGATGAAATTAAAAACATTTTAAAAGATTTAAACACAAAAGACGTTAGAGGATTAATGAAAAGAGGTGCGGCCATCCGTAAGTTGATTATGGAAACCGAGTTGCCACAAGATTTTAAAAAAGCGATTCTAATCGGTTATAAAAAATTATCGGCTGATTATAAAGTTAAGGCCGTTGATGTCGCGGTTAGATCGTCAGCTACCGCTGAAGATTTACCAGATGCTTCGTTTGCCGGTCAGCAGGAAAGTTACTTAAATATTGTTGGCGAAAAGGCCTTACTTCAAGCCGTAAGGAAATGTATCGCCTCTCTATTTAATGACCGCGCTATTTCTTATCGAGTCGACAAAGGATTTGATCATTTTTCAATTGCCTTATCGGTTGGGGTTCAAAAAATGGTTCGTTCGGACATTGGTGCTTCCGGCGTAATGTTTACCATTGATACTGAATCTGGATTTAAAAACGCCGTTTTGATAAATTCAATTTATGGTCTTGGAGAAAATATGGTTCAAGGCCGCGTGAATCCTGATGAATTTTATATTTTTAAACCAACGATGGCGATTATTTCCCGCTCAATTGGAAAGAAAGCCCTTCGGATGGTTTATGATACTAAAGGCAAAGAACCGGTAAAAAATATTCCAGTTTCCCCCGAAGACTCTCTAAAACAATCAATTACCGACGAACAGGTTAAACAATTAGCGAAATGGGCGGTTGTGATCGAAGAACATTATAAGCGGCCGATGGATATCGAATGGGGTTATGATGGTAAACTAAAAAAATTATTTATACTTCAAGCGCGCCCAGAAACCGTTGAAAGTATGAAGGACCGAAACTATTTAGAGCGTTACATAATTAGTAAAAAAGGAAAAGTAATTGTTGAGGGCCAGAGTGTTGGCAATCGAATCGGCCAAGGTGTGGCTAACAGAATCATGAGTATTAAAGATATTAATGACTTCAAGAAAGGCCAGGTCTTAGTGACTGATATGACCGACCCAGACTGGGAACCGATTATGAAGATTGCTTCAGCGATTGTGACCGATAAAGGCGGACGAACCTGTCATGCGGCGATTGTTTCCCGTGAATTAGGCATTCCCTGTGTGGTTGGCACTAACAATGGTTCGACTTTGATTAAGAAAGGAAGTTTAGTAACCGTTTCTTGCGCCGAAGGTGACGCTGGTTTCGTTTATGAAGGAAATATTCCGTTTAAAATCGAGAAAACCAATATTAAAGAAATTAAACGTCCAAGAACTAAAATCATGATGAACATCGCTGAACCGGATTTAGCCTTTTCTTGTTCCCAGATTCCCAATGATGGCGTCGGTTTAGCTCGTTTAGAGTTTATTATTAATAACTACATTAAAATTCATCCTTTAGCATTACTCAATTACGCAACTCTAAAAGACAAAGAAGCTAAAAAGCAAATTGATGTTTTGACTGTCGGTTACAAGAAAAAATCTGATTATTTTGTCGATCGTTTGGCTCAAGGCGTGGCCATGATTACTGCGGCTTTTTATCCAAAAGATGTTATCGTGCGCTTGTCTGATTTTAAAACGAATGAATATGCCAACTTAATCGGCGGTAAAGAATTTGAGCCGATTGAATCTAATCCGATGATTGGCTGGCGTGGGGCCAGTCGTTATTACGCCCCATTATTTTTACCAGCTTTTGAACTCGAGTGCCAAGCCTTAAAGAGAGTTCGCGAAGAATTTGGTTTAAAGAATTTAAAAATCATGGTTCCGTTCTGTCGAACCGTTGAAGAAGGAAAAAAAGTTCAGGAAATTATGGCTAAAAATGGTTTAAAGAGAGGGGTTAACGGTTTAGAAGTTTATGTGATGGCCGAAATTCCGTCTAACGTTATATTGGCCGATGAGTTCTGTAAGATATTTGATGGCTTCTCTATCGGTTCCAATGACCTAACTCAATTGGTTTTGGGTATTGATCGTGACGCTGGAACCTTGCATATTGAAGGTGTCGCCAATGAGAAAAATGAAGCCGTAAAAATCCTTATCAAGAGTTTAATTGCTTCCGCCAAGAAGAATCATCGCAAAGTCGGAATTTGTGGCCAGGGCCCAAGTGACTTCCCTGACTTCGCCCAGTTTTTAGCCGAGCAAGGAATCGATAGTATTTCCTTGATTCCAGATACTGTTATCGCAACCACAATTGCCTTAAACAAAAAAGAAAAACCAAAAGCTAAGGGTTTTTTATCCTTTTAATCTAATATTTGCTATAAAAAAAGACGTTCCTGATTAAAGGAACGTCTTTTTGGTAAACTATATTGATTTAAAAATTATTCGATTACTTGAATTTTAGCTGTTTTTACGCCAAATTTCATAGCGCTAGGGCGATCTTTCATCCAAATATCAACGCGAGTTGGATGTTTAGCATTCATGCGGTCACGAACCACAAAGACGCGGTCACCGAATAAATCCGGAATCTTAACCTTGGTACCAAATTTCAAGAAATTGGCCGCTATGGTGTCTTCCTTGCCGTTTTTACAGACATCGAAGCCGTTGGCCGTTATACAGGGTGAATTGTCAGTTTGCCCCACTTCCGAGTTATAAGCAGTTATGACATGAATACTGGTATTTTTGACTTTAGGGGTTGCTGGTGTCGTAGTCGCTGTTGTGGAGGTCGCGGTGGTAATAATTGTTGAGGTGGCCGTATCCGTTTGGCCAAGAACCATGGTATCGGCAATCTTTTGAGCGTTCCCCTCCATATTTAAGCTTTTATTAATATTATCTAAGCTAATCGCGCCATCTTGAGCGGCAACGGTTTCAGCGGCTAAAGCCGGAGTGAAGAACAATAGAAATTGAAATATACAAGCAATTAAAAGGAATAAAAAAAGACTCTGCTTTCTACTGAGAGGCACAATTTCCTCTCCAAATTTTTGAAGACGTTTTTTCATAAGTTTATAGATTTTGCCGTAAATAAAAACCCTCGTAATATGGGGATTTTTGCGACTTATATTTATATCATGGTATTTTTAATAAGTCAAGGTTGGCCTGGGGATAAGTCATTGACAGTTTATCATAAATATGTTAAGCTATTTTCAGTCAGAATCGTACTATCTGACGGAAATTAACCCGCACATTTACATTTTAAATTTATATACAATGAAAAAAATTGTATTATTTTCGATTATCGCGCTATTTTCATTTGGCGCCAAGGCCCAGACATTTGCCGAGACTCAAGGAAGAGTTTCTAATGAGACAGCAAAGTTGGAAAAAAGACTTTCCGAAATAAAAGATAGAATTTTTTATTTGGAAGTCACTGTTCCAAACAAAATGAAGAAATCTAAAACGCTTTCTGAATTAAGAGGATTAGAGAAGGAAGATTATTTTTCTAAAGATGAAGCGACTCGACTTAGGAATGAGATGGATCAAATCAAAATGACTCTGACCGAAGTGACACAAACTGGTTTAAAAGGTGTCGAATATCGTACCGAAGAAGATATGACATCTAATCTACCTGAGCGCATCAATCAAAGAGAGTATGCTCAAAGAGTTAGAGCAAACAATCTAAAAAGCGAAACATCCGGCCAAATGTTCGAAGGTATTATGGTTAACTATAAGATGGGACAAGGTGAAAACGCGAACATCGTGATATGTCGTAATTACGTCAGTGGTTTACCCCCAGTGCTTAAAGCAACTTTACTGCCAGGACAAAGAGAAAAAGAATTTCTACCGGCTGGTGATTATATTGCTATAGTAAGTTGTGGACCCGTAAGAGAACAATACACTTTTTCTGTCGGCCCTTTAGCTGGTAATAAAAGATTTGAGGGTGTAAAAACTTACTGGGCAGTCTGGAAAAACCAGAACGATTACTAGACTATTTAAAAAAAGGGACCCACTAAGGATCCCTTTTATTTTTGACTAATTTATATAATTACAGAGCTCCGCCAGACCCACTGCCCGTTCCCCCACTGGCAAATGGCATATAAGTGAAAACGGCGTAAGTGATTGCATAAGCAGCCAACACGATAAGCAAACCGATAACTGAATTTTTAAGGGAACTCTGGGCTTTTTTAATCTCATCCTCGTTGCCTTGGGCCATCATCCATTTAAAACCGGCCATAATTGTGAGAACCAAGAATACGATTCCCAAAAAACCTAAAACTGCCTTGATGAGTATGGATAGTATCGTGGCCAAATTACTATTACCAGCCAAACCGGAATTGCCAATTAAAGCATCGTCCTGTTCTTTAAGACCAGTAGTGTTAACTGCAGCCAGGGCGAAAGAAGCAAACATTAACTGAGCGACCAGTAAATAAACTAAAGTCTGTAATTTTTTAAAAAGTTTCATAATCTTTTGAGATTAGGTTATTTTTTGGATAAAATAGGTTTTTATAAATACCCAGATAGCATATGAAGATATGACAATAACCAAACCAATTACGGATCGGGTGATGGCGTCGGTTGCCTTTTTGACCTGTTCTTCTTTTCCTTGAGCAGTCATCCACTGAAAACCGGCAATAATGATAATTATAATAAAGACGATTCCCAGGATACTTAAGGCGGCGCTAATGACCACCCCTAAGGTTGAGGCAAGCGAAGTGTTTGTGGCCGGCGAGGTGTAAGGTCCATAAGTATTGGCCGCCGCATTTAATTTTGTGGTTGGATCAGCCGCACTATTTAAGACCCCGGTTGCTCCGAAAACGAGTCCCGGAATAATAAGAATCAAGGTTAAGAATAAAATGTTAAGCCAAGATTTAATTTTTTTAACCATAAATAGTTTAGCTAAATATTTTAAATAAGAAAGTGGTTAAAGCGTAACTGCCGATTAGGATTATTAACCCGATTAAAGCTTCGGTTAGGTTATCCTTGGCTTTAGACACTTTAGCATCATTACCTCGGGCTGTCATCCAGACAAAGCCACTATACATAATCAATGCCACGGCAATGATGCCCAGTAAGGCAAATAATCCATTTAAAAGCTGGCCAATATAAAATTCTGGTTGCTGAGCATCTCCATAGTTTGATTGTCTGGCAAAACTTCCGAGGTTACCACCTGAGGTAAACCCATCTTTTAAACCTATGGCCATGACTGGCGTGATTGTTAAAAGACAGCCGACAAAGAAGAGGAATAAATAATATTTAATTAATTTAGCTGTCTTAAACATATTTAATTATGCAGAGTAAATATTAGCGGGATTATTTGGGTCAGCTGGAGTAGTATTAACCGGACTATCAATTAATGTCTGGTCCCTTTTTTGGGCAAAGGTATTCATTACAAAGACCGTAATTCCATAGGCTGCCATAACAATCACTAAACCGACGATAGAATGGATTAAAGTGTCTTTGGCTTTTTCCACTTGGCTGGAATTACCCTGCGCGGTCATCCAATTGATACCGGCATAAATTGTTAAGATCAAAAAAACTAAACCAACAAGCGAGAACAATAAAGTAAGAATCATTCCAACATAATATTCTGGAGAGGTTGAAGCGTTTACGTTAAAGCCGGCTTTGCTCCCGGTGTTCGCAATTCCGCTGTCAGTGTTAAAATTATAAGCTTTAACAGATGAAAAAGCCGTGCTTAAGAAAAGAACGCCGAGGATGGAGATGATAATTAGCCTTTTCATAATTATATCAACTTATTTAACCAATTGATTACCGATAAATGATGTTATGGAATACGCAGCCGTCACAATCACTAAACCGATAACAGCATTAATCAGTAAATCCTTAGCCTTATCAACCGCGCTCGAATTTCCCATGGCGGTCATCCATTGAATACCCGCATATATCGTTAAAACTAAAAATATTATTCCGACGAAAGACAGGACAAGCCCGACGATGCTGCCCACCCTTTCAATGATAGTTTGTCTAGCATCCAATTTTGTTTGTGAAGAAAATGCTGGAATTTTACCAGCCGTGGCGTCTAAGTTTGTTACGGTGCTGGAAGCATCCGGAGGCAGAGCAAAAACCGGTGACACAATCGTAAACGACAAACTAAAGACAAAAATTGCTAAAAAATATTTGATTAAATTCATATGGTTATTCACTGCTCTAAAGCTAAAAATATTTAGATTTAAAGCGGTGCCCCCCATAATTATGAGGGGCCATTTTTCTAAAATCGATTTTCGAAAAACTAGTTGTTTGTTCCGACACCAGTTGTCGTAACAGTAACGGCGGTCTTTAACACATAGCTGGCGATACCCCAAGCAGAAAGAATGATGATAACACCAACGACACCGGCTACTATCAATTTTTGTGCCTCGGTGATTTTTTCTTCACTGCCCATAGCAGTCATCCATTTGAAACCTCCTAATAAGATAATCACAACAGCGATAAGGCCCAAGAAGAGCATAGCGGTGTTGATCAGATTAGTAGCAGTATCAAGAGGAGATTTGTTGCCTAATTTAAGATTGGTTTCTACCTGTGCAGTACCCAAGTCACCAGTCGTGATTGTATTAGCGGCCAATGACATAGCTGGGATAACAAAAATAGACAAGACTAAAACTAAAGACAATAAATTTTTAACGATTTTTTTCATAATTCACCACCTTTCTAGTTTTTTAATATTTTTTTAATTTATGTAAATATTTTAGCATATCAGCTATAACAAGACAAATAAATCAGCCTAGATGTCGCGATAGTGGGTGATACCGATGGTGTCTTCGGTTTTAATCTTGATAATAAGAAGGCTTAATTTAGCATTTTGATATTTTAAGCAGTGTAAACGACAGTAAGCGTTTAAAGCCTGCCGAAGACAGGCAACTTGCTTCGGCCGCAAAACCGTAAAGGCCAAATCGGTATAGCTGGTTCGGGTTTTTATTTCAAAACCGATGACGCCCTTGTTATAAGCAATAATATCAAGCTCTTTATGGTGGAAGCGCCAATTAGTTTCCAATATTTTGTAACCTTTTTCTTCTAAATATTTTCTGGCAACCCGCTCGCCCCAAGCCCCAATTAATTTTTTATCCATATAAAAACCCCACGCAATGGAGGGGTTTTTGCGGGTACGATAATTTATTTTAGATTATGGCAAATATTTTTTTATCTCATCAACTTCACTCTGCTGTTTCTTGCGGGCGGATATTTTTTTCAAATCTTTAAGAATGTAAAACAACCACCAGATACCAGCAATCAGCCAGAGCAAATTCCAAAAATGAGCTGAGAAGAATGGCACTATTTCGTAATTAAAGAATAATAGCAGGAGTCCGATAAAAGCGTTTGAAATACAGAAATCATAAAGGCTGGAAAAAAAATGTCGGTATAAACCTTTTCGCTTCTTGTTGATGAAAAAGATGATAGCCAAGACGATAAGAATAACAATAAGGCCGATAAACAGATTTCTAGAAGTAGCGCTCATGCTTCCCGGTCGAAGATTGAACCAAAAAGCGGGTGTAAGTAAACTTGTCATAATAGTTACATTTTTTTAAGAAGGAAGGCGTGATAATGTTCACCGACTTCAAACTCCTCAATAATAGTTAAACTCAGTTTAGGGGCTCCCTGGCGCAAAGCTTCGATTTTTAGGCGATGCTCCGGTTTTGGCCCGAATAGCAAGGCATCGCTTTTCCAATCAACGATGAGCAATTTTCCTCCTTGCTTTAACAATCTAACAGTTTCACGCAAAATTTCAAGTTTTTTTTCGGATTGGTTTAAAGTATTGATTAATAGGGCAGTATCAACGCTGGATGATTCGATAGCGGTGCCTTTAAAAATTTCTAAATTACTCCAAACAGTTTTGATTTGCGGTAAGTTTTCGGTATGAGCTCTTTTTTTAATTTCATCTAGGACACTTGGCAAAACATCGACGGCATATAAAGTCCCGCTTTTTCCGATTAGTTTGGCGACCGGAAAGACAAAATGACCGAAGTGCCCGCAGCCGAGTTCGGCGACAGTTTCGCCCTCATGGACGGCTATTTTACGTAATATCAAGTTTATGTCGAACAATTTTGTTTTTAAATTTTTAGGCATAGTTTTATATATTATTCGACCAAGATTTGTCGGAGGACGGTGGCCTCGCCACTGTATTTTTTCTTGGCCTTGATAACGATATTATTAACCCCTTTTTTCAAATTGATGACAGTCGAGAAATTTCCTTGGTTGGTGTTTAAAATTACTTCGCCATTGATACTGAGCTCAGCCTCGGGTTCGGTTACTCCTTTTATTTCGATATAATTTTCTGAGGTCTTTAAGTTCGTGCTTGGCTGATAAACGTTAAGTTCCGGAGGAAAGACAATTTTTTTAAAATAAAAAGCCAGATAAAGCACGCAAGCCAGAAAAACTAGAGCCAGAGCCAGATTTTTGATTAATTTCGGAAAGACAATGAACTCATGGCGCCTGACTATTTTCTGGGAAAAGGGGTTGCTAATCTCGTTTGTCACCTCTAGATTTTCGGCAATCCATTTTTTTATTTCGGCGGCTGGCAAGCCGACTAAAGCAGCATAATCCTTGATGTAATTTTTGCTATATAAACCGGCCGGAAGACGGTCGAAGCGATCACCTTCTATCGCCAGAAGATACTCAAGGCGAATATTCAAACGCCTGGCGGCCACTTCAGGATTTATCTGCCTTAATTCTCTGGCGGCCTTTAAACGAGCGCCCAGTCCACTGCCGCCAAGATGTTTTTTGGTAAATTCAGTCATTGTTAATTTTACTTTTCAGTTTAATTTTGTAAACAGCACAGAACTTCTACGCGGGCATCAGTACAAACATTTGTTTTACAATCCCGATTTGTAATATCGAGGCCGCTAGTGTCTATGCAGGAGTGTCCAGGGAAAGCCGTCGAGCAAGAACCGACATAGGCGGATGAAACGGGGGTCGTATTTTTTGGTGGCACCGCGCCCGTTTTCGAGTTCCATGTAATTCCCAAGCCCTGAAAGAATAGATTAATAATTAAGACGCTGGCAAAAGTAATAAGCAAGCCGATTACCGCCGCCTTAATCGCATTGATGCCATCGGTTACCTTTTGGGGATTACCGGCAGACAATAAAAAAGAAATACCGCCATAAATAAACGCGAGCAAAGACAGTGTCCCCACTAAACTCAAGATAAGCCTCATTAAGTAAGTAGCATAGGTGCCGATATCATTTAAGGTGTACTCGCCGCTAGCATAATGAGGATTACTAGTATCTACTAAGCTGGCGACCGCCAAACAATTGCCGGCAATGAAAGCACTTATTACAAGACAGAAAGTTAAGGCAACGATTTTTTTATTCTTCATAAATATTTTATGTCTAATTAATCGTCTGTTGGACTTTAACAGCCCCTTCTGATAAAACATCGGTCAATTTATCAGTCGGTGCAACCAGGGCGGCATCAATCATTTCCCCGATGGCCGCTTCGGCGTCAGTAACGCTTTTTCCGTGATACCAACTCTTGGCGCTTAAAACTTGGTCAGCGAAAACACCCAAGTCTTCATCATCTTTTTGAGAATTGATTAATGATTTTAGAGCCGTCGGTTTTTTTGTCTTGGTTAAATAAATCTTTGCATTCTCTTCTTTGGTCATAAATTGGATGAAATCCCAAGCTTCATTCGGATGTTGACTCTTTTTTGAAACGGATTCAACCCAGTAATTGGCGAAGTTTACTTCCATCGGGTTACCTTCAATCTGAGGTAATTTTGCAATCCCAAAATTTAATTTAGGCGACTGCGCTCTGATTTGAGCGATGTCAAAGGAGTATCCAAAAAAGATAGCCAAATTGCCAGAGGCGAAAGCTTCAAGTGAATTTGGCATATCATTATTCCAGGAATAAACCTCTTTGGCCGGATTGGCAAAATCGGTGTAGAAGCGGAGAGCCTCAAGCCCAGGGTTATAGTTATTCGACATTGTCGGCGGTACTGATTGAAAAGTAACCTGGTTTCCGTCGGTCATAACCGCACCATTTTGCATCATTAGGACAGATAGGATATCACTGAAACGACTGATGTTTTTCGAGGTTCCCAGCGCGATTCCCGACTGGATTAGACCCTTTTTAGGATCTTGCTTACTTAACTTTTTAATGCTTTGCTGGAACTCTGTATTCCAGAAAAGAGGCGGGGTGGTAATTCCGGAATTGTTAAATAAATCTCTGTTATAGAAAATGGCTAAAGTATCGACTGAAAGAGGCAATCCGTAAATTTTTCCGTCTTCAAGCACGACATCGCCGTAAACGACATCGGCAAAATTATTTTTTAAATCGCGGATAGTCAAGCTTGTATTGGTTTGAAGCTGCGGGGTAGGCGTATTCTGAACACCCGATTGAACCATGTAGGCCATTGTGATATTGGTCGGCATCGGTGTTAGCTTCGGTTGATATTTTTTAACCCAAGTATTTTGAATTGCGAAAATATCTGGTCCCCGATCTTCGGCCCAAGCATTAAGTAATTCATTCTCGTACTCTTCGTAGCGGAATTTTTTAAACTCAATGGTGATATTCGGGTGAATTGCCTGGTATTTAGCAATAATATCGGTAAAGGCATCGGTGTCGTCATATGTCTGCCAAAAAGTTAAAGTAATCGGGGCCGTGGCCGCCGCGGTTTGTGGACTGGTAGTCTTACAGCCGAAACCCGAGCTTAAAATAAAAACCAGTAGGAGAGAAAAAATAATTATTCTTTTAGTCATAAGATTTTGTAACCCGTTATTTAAAAAGAGAAATAGGTTCATAATAAAGTAATTTTATTATAACAAAAAATGTTAAAAAATAAAACAAAAAACCCGCCGATTAGGGCGGGTCTGATAAACGATTTTATTTTAGGCTAGGTCTTGGCGGCTGGACACTTCTTCTAATTTTACGCTCAGCAATTTACTGACTCCGTCAGACTGCATCGTCACTCCGTAAAGCACGCTAGCCCGTTTCATTGAGGCGCGGTTGTGAGTAATCACGATAAATTGCGTGTGATTTGATAAGTCGTCGAGAATTTGGGCTAAACGTTCAGAATTGGCCTCATCAAGAGCCGCATCAACCTCATCAAGGACAACAAAAGGTGATGGATTGGCACTGATAATGGCGCAGATTAAGGCAATGGCTGTCAGAGCCCGTTCACCGCCGGATAGCATGGATATGGTTTGAATCTTTTTACCGGGAGGCGTGGCCTGGATTTCGATACCAGATAAGCCCAAGGCATTTCGTTTCTTAAGCAGTTTAATCTTTTTTAAACTGTCATCGCTTGGCGTAGTTTCGGGAATTGCCTCGCCCTCAACCGCCACCTTTTCTTCTTCAGTTAACTTAAAGATCTTGGCGCTTCCCCCGTTAAATAATATCTTAAAGTATTCGCTGAACTTTTCGGAGATGATATTGAATTCGTGATCGAACCTATCTTTGATATTTATATCGAGTTCGGAGACAATTTTTTCCAGTGATTTTACGGCGCTATTTAGATCATTTGTCTGATTGCTCAAGAAATCGAAACGTTCTTTGGTTTCATTAAATTCTCTTTCGGTTTCCGGATCAATGCCGCCGATAAGTTCAAGCTGGTTTTTGCAATCAGTTAAACGTTTATGCCATCTGGCGATATCGATTACCTCCTCAGTAATCTTATGATTCTTTATTTCAGTTAAGTTTAATTCATCGTTCCGAATATTATTTTCTAAATCTTCCAATTTTGTTTCTTGCCTGGTGGCTTCAATCTTCAAATCACTGAGTTCAGCGGAAAACGAATTAAGTTCGTGCTGTAATTCTTGAAGACGTCTTTGGATATCGAACATTTGAGTCTTTTCGACTTCCTTGGCCTCATTTAGTTTACCAATTTTTTCTTCAAGGTCATTAATTTCAATTTGAAGTTTTTCCAGTTTGGTATTTAGTTCAGTTTTTTCTTTTTCACTGCCGCTGGCATCAAATTTAATCTGACTCTTGGCCAGTTTTACTTTTATATCAGAAATTTCTCTTTGGTTTTCAGTTTTCTTCTCCTGAAGCAATCTCATCCGTTCGCGGGCCGATGACATTTTCAATCGGTATTCATTAATTTTATTTTGGATGACTTGTTTCTTTTCTTGCAGTTCTCGAGTTTGGCTGTGTGGGAAAAGTTCTTTAATTTCAGTTTCTAAAGATGACACTTGTTTAAGTAGTCCAGCTTTTTCGGTTTCGATACCGGTGGCGTCAAATTTAATTTGACTTTTAGCAATCTTAATCTCCAGATCGGCAATTTCCCGGTCGCTTTGTTTCTTTTTATCTTCGAGTAAACGTAATCTTTCGTTGATAGAAGATAACTTTAAACGTTCATCGTTCAATTGGTTATTTAAAGTTTGGCGTTCATCGCTTAAGCTAATAATTTCATCCTGAATTTCTTTAACGCGGTTTAATTTATCAGCGTTCTCGTCGGCCAAGTGTTCGCGAATCTGATCTTGGAAATTATTTTTCGCGTCTTCTAATAATTTTTTTACTTTATTTAAATCTGTTTCTTTTTTGATATCATCAAGGCTGTTTAAAAATTCTTCGATGATACGGCTAATTTCCTCTCGGTTGTTTTTTATGGCTCCCGGTTTTTTTAATTCGTTTTTAATTGATTCAAGCTCTTGGTTTAATTTATTTAAGTGAGAGGCGACAATGTTTAGTTTTTCTCTTAAAGCGTTTTCGCTGTCGCGGTTATTATCTTTTTGCAGGCTAGTTATTTCTTGATTTAGAACGTTTAGCTCAGCAATAAGTTCTTCTTTTTTATTGTTTAACCAAGAAACATCATATTGCCCTTGAGCTTCTAGATTAGCCTCCAAAGTAACTTCTAATTTAGTGATTTGTCTTAGACAGTCATTTTTTATGGAGTCTTTCCGTTCAAGTTCGCGGCGGACTTCATAGGCTTTGCTTATTTCTTTTTCGGTATTTATCAATTCTTCTTGATAATTTTTTTCTTCTTGATTATTTTGAGCATATTCTAGAGAGGTAATTTCGGCGCCAATTTTTTCTAAGTCAGAATTCAATTCGCTTTGTTTATTGTTAAGCCAAGAGACATCAAATTGCCCTTGAGCCTCTAATTGAACCTCAAGCTCAGCTTGCAATTTTGCCAAAGAACGAAGTAACTGATTTTTTTCCGTTTCTAATTCTTTCAATCTCGGTTGTAAGGCATTTATTTCCTGAAAATTATTAGTATTTCTAATTAAATTTAATTCGTCGTTTAGTTTTAAGAGTTTAACTTCGCGGTCAATTTTAGATTTTTCAAGTTCCAAAAATTTGGCATTAGCAATTTCTAATTTATGGCTGGCTTCCTGGTGTAAAAAATTGTAATAGTTAAATTGATTGGTTTTTAAATCAATTTCAATCTCGCTGCGGCGCTTTAATTTATCAACCTGTCTGGTTAAACTTTTAAGGCGCGGTCTGATTTCTGATAAAAGCATTTCGACTTGCTGCAAGTTTTCGTAGCTGCCCTCTAATTTATTTAAAGACATCTCTCGCTTAATTTGGAATTGTTTGATGCCGGTGGCTTCGTCAAAAAAATCCTTTCGTTCAGCGGCATTGGTATTTAAAAAGTTTTCAACCATACCCTGGCCGATGACGCTGTAGGTTTTTTGTCCGACGCTGGCCTTAGCCAACATCATTTGGATATCAGATAGACGAACCTTTTTATCGTTAATTAAATATTCACTGTCACCGTTTCGATAGATGCGACGGGTTATAATTATTTCATCAGCTTTTAAAAATTCTTTTACTTTATCAAAATCAGGTTCTTCGATTATTTCGCCATCTTCGGTTTTAACCTCGTCATAAACGCGCAAAGAACTTTTATCTTGATTATTTAAAAACAAAGATACTTCAGCTAAGCTAAGTTGATTTTTTTGATCGGAGCCGGAAAATATAACATCCTCACTTTTTTTGCCGCGAAGTGTTTTTAAGCTTTGTTCACCGAGTACCCAACGGATAGCATCGGCGATATTTGATTTTCCTGATCCATTTGGGCCAACAATGGAAGTGAGTCCTCTTTTTCCACCATCGCTCAAGCCCGGAAAAAGAAGTTTATTTTTATTAGCAAAGGATTTAAACCCTTGAATCTCTAATTTTTCTAAATACATAGATAATTTATGCGTTGCGCTTTTATAAACATTGTTTTATGATAATTACATAATAAACGTTTATCATCTAAAAGACAACTGAAATGATTATTTCGATTGGCGGTAATATGGGTTCCGGAAAAAGTACTTTGGCTAAAAAGTTAGCGGAAACTTTGGGCTGGCCGAGATATTATATGGGCGGACTTCGTCGCGAGGCAGCCGCTAAAAGAGGTTTAACTCTAGCCGAATATAATAAACTTGGCGAAGATGATCCTCAAACGGACTTGGAGGTCGATGAATATCAAAAAAAATTAGGTGAAACAGAAGATAATTTTGTAATAGAGGGCCGAACCTCGTGGCATTTTATTCCACAGTCTCTCAAGTTGTATATTGATGTTAGCGATGAAGAGGGTGCGAGGCGAATATTTGAGGCGGGGCGAAATGGTGAAGATAATTCTGTAAAGACACCCGAGGATGCTTTAGCAAGTCTAAAAGCTCGGAAGGAAAGCGATACAAAAAGGTATTTAAAATATTTTGGAGTTGATTGTTATGATTTAAGCAATTATGACTATATAATTGATTCCACAAAAATGACCCCGGTTGAAGTATTTGACAAAGCTTACGGAATAATTAAAGAGCAGCTAGCTCAAAAATAGCCATTGACAAGCTAAGATTTTAATTATAATATTAAACAAGACAAAAATATTTATTAAAGGTAACGAGATCTTAGGGTCTCGTTTATGAAATTTTATACTAATATGGCCGAAAAAAAAGCTACTCTGGCTGAAGATGTCACAGACAAGGATATGGAACTCAAGCCTGGTCTAACCGTCAGAGTCTATCAAAAAATTAAAGAATTGAATTCCAAGGGCGAAGAAAAGGAGAGAGTCCAGTACTTTGAAGGTATTATTATCGCCAGAAAACATAACAAGGAAATTGGTGCGACGATTACGGTTCGTAAGGTTTCTGACGGTATTGGCGTTGAAAAGATTTTCCCTTTAAATTTACCAACTATCACCAAAGTCGAAGTTAAGAAGATTGCTGAAGTTAAACGAGCTAAGCTTACCTTCTTAAAGAAAGGTTACAAGAAAAAACTTAAAGAAAAAGTGGTTCGCTAAATATATACCTTATCCGCGTTTATTCGCGGATTTTTGGGCGAATGGTGAAATTGGTAGACACGCAAGCTTGAGGGGCTTGTGGCCGCAAGGCTGTGGAGGTTCAAATCCTCTTTCGCCCACCAAGTCCAAAAATGGCAGTATTCTGCCGATAAGGGCGCATAGCTCAGCTGGTTAGAGCACTTCGTTTACACCGAAGGGGTCCAGGGTTCGAATCCTTGTGCGCCCACATAAAAAAGACAATCCGAAAGGGTTGTCTTTTGTAATCTTTCCCTTTACAATTAATCAGTATGAAACAATATATCACCAACAGCCCCGAAGAAACCTTTGCTTTCGGAGAAGGATTAGGAAAAACTTGCCAAGGCGGCGAAGTGATTTTGTTGTTGGGAAATCTGGGGGCTGGAAAAACCTGTTTAACTCAGGGCATTGCCAAGGGCTTAGGTGTCAAAGAAAAAGTGAACAGCCCAACTTTTAATATCATGAAGATTTATAAAATAAAAACCGGAGTTTTGTGCCACATTGATGCTTATCGACTAAACTCTGGACACGATTTAGAAATGATTGGCGTTGATGATTATCTCGGAAAGAAAGATGCGGTCGTAGTTATCGAATGGGCCGAAAGAGTTAAGGAAATTTGGCCGAAGGATAAAATTAAAATAGAGATAAGTACTATTGCGGATGGACGAAAAATAAAACTATCTTAAGACTTCTTTTTGAATAAGTAAATAATCAAAATCAAAGTGCTAACGCTGATTAACGCATCGGCTAAATTAAAAACGGTAAACCATTTTAAATCTAAATAATCGATAACGTAGCCATATTGGAAACGGTCAACTAGATTACTAAGCGCACCTAATAGTATACCAGCCAAACAAAATATTTCAATTTTGGCTAGGCGTTTAAAATTGAATATCGTATATAGCAAAATGGCGCCAATAATAACAACTATTGAAGCATTTAGCCATATGCCACTTAAAGGTAATGAGAAGGCAATTTTATCATTAGGGATAAAATTAAAGTTCAATAAGCCGCCAATAATTGGTTTTGAATTATTTGGCCACGCGGAGATTGCCACAAATTTTAAGTATCTATCGGCTAAAAAAAATATAGCCAGCATAATTAGCCAGGCTATATTTCTTATCTGAAGTTTTGTTGTATGATTATTCATTTTCTTGTAATTCAGTTTTGCAGGCAATACAAGCACTGGCGACCGGTCTGGCCAGCAAGCGTTTCTGGCTGATTGGTTTTTTACAATATTTACAGATTCCGTAAGTACCATCATCAATACGTTTCAAGGCACCTTCAATATCCTCCAAAGTGTGTTCTAAAACTTTTTCAGTCATGACACTGGTCGTGTAATCACTAATCTCTTGAGCATTTTCATCTGGTTTGTCGCCATATTCTGGGAATTTAGCACCAAGATTATCGGCATCATGATCGTCTTGTTTGGACACTTCCTTGAGTTCGTTTAAAATTTGTTCTTTTCTTGCAAGAAGCTCCGTCTTGATCTGATTGATTACTTCTTTGTCTAGTTCTTTTTCCATACATTTAGTCTTAAATTTAGGTTAAAAAATAATCCGCCAACTGGCGGAAACCTCTTTTCATTTACTATTATTATAAGGTAAAAAATGTGGTTTGACAAGACTCTGGGCCTTTGCTATTATTTTGTTGTTGACTCACGAAAAACTGGTCAACTTTTTGAAATAATTATGGAGTGGTAGCTCAGTTGGTTAGAGCGCCTGCCTGTCACGCAGGAGGTCGCGGGTTCGAGTCCCGTCCATTCCGCCAACAAAAACAGGCTAGGCCTGTTTTTTAAATGGAAGAACCAATATTAAATATATTTATTACCAAGTGATTGCTTTTTGCCCGGTGGAAATTAAATACTCATTAGCTTTTGAAAAATGCTTGCAGCCGAAGAAACCAGAGTAGGCTGACAACGGTGAGGGGTGAGGCGCTTCGAGGATGAAATGTTTTTTAGGGTCGATTAAATTTTTCTTGCTTCTGGCGTAGTTACCCCACAAGATAAAAACCACATTTTTTCGTTTATCAGAAATAGTTTTGATAACCTGGTCGGTAAAATTTTCCCAACCCTTATTACGATGTGATGCCGGTGTATGGGCTAATACGGTAAGAATTGCATTTAAAAGAAAGACTCCTTGCTCTGCCCAAGGCTCCAGATTGCCAGAGTTATAATCTTTTTTTGTTCCTAAATCGCTTTCGATTTCTTTGTAGATATTTTTTAAGGACGGCGGAATTGGCACACCACTGGGGACGGAAAAACATAGGCCATGCGCCTGGCCGTCTCCGTGATAGGGGTCTTGCCCTAAAATAACAACCTTAACCTTAGAAAATGGAGTGAGCCAAAAAGCTTTAAATATATTTTCCGGTTTGGGAAATATTTTTTTTGACATGTATTCCGAGCGCACAAAATCGGCCAGTGTTTTAAACTGCTCAGTTTTGAAAACATCGTGCAGGGCCTCGGCCCATTCTGGTTCAATTTTTACGTTTTTTTCCATGGGCTTATTATATCACAAGCTTAAACAGCGATAAAATTTGGGGTTTAAAAATTATTGGTGGCATATTGACTAATATGGCAAAAATATGTTAAGATTCTACGATTTCGGTTCGTTGACAATCCCTGTTTATAGTTAGGTTATCTTTGCACCCCTATAGGCACAGAGATTACCTAATTATAAACTTAAAAAAGGGAGGAAAACAAAATGAAGAAAGAAGAACTATCCAGTCTTTTCATGAAATTCGACGAATATTTTGAGAAGGGTCTCGCGGATTCCAAGAATCCCAAGAAATCGATAACGGCTTACGATTATCGCAGGCTCAGACAAAAAACTCAGATTACGGCCGGATTAATATTCTGGCAATTTATTCGAGAAGTTTTAAGGAAAGAACTATCAATGAGCTTTTCCGGCGTACGTGAATTTCTGGCTGGCTTTATCAAAGGCGAACAGAAGGAATATTACTATTTTGGAATAGTTGGCATGATTGAATCCCTACCGGATTTAGTCTGGCGTAAACTTGTTTGGCGAGAAAACATTGATTTAATGTCCTATGAAGCTATTTTGCGACGACTCGATGCTCAACAGGAGCAGGCGATTATCGATAATTATAACGATCTGTTTTCAGCCGAGCCAAAACTACCTCGCGTTTTTCAGAAGAGTTGGCGTGATCGCGCGAAGATATTTTTTGGTAAGATTTCTGTCGAGAAACTTCTTATGGCTGAATACAATGTAGATGGTCAGCGTAATATGACTAAAGGAGCTTATGCTTACAATCTATTGTCGCTTGATTTTGGTTTCAGTCTTTATCCTAAAGGCGCAAACGATGACACCGTTCTTACAAACCAGAAGTTTACCAGGTTCCTTTCCATCAAAGCCCATATCAATGACTTTGCGGTTAACATGGAAGATGGTAAATATTGGCAAATGTACAAAACTGCGAGGTCCAATTATGCCTTTAATCCCGGTAAAGAGATTCAGATTAAGGATCATATTTGTCCGGGTTTCTGGGCGACCTTAATTCGGCATGCCATTTTCTGGATTGTGTCTCCATTGGCCTTATTAACGTCGGTCGGCATGATTTTGAATTATGGCCTGATCTCTGAGTTGTGGGTGCCTGCAATCCTAGCCCTGCCGAATATTGTTTGGCTGGTGGTCGCTTTTTTTCGATTTATTCTGTCACCGCTTTCTAAACTAAAAATTAAAGTGAGTGAAAAAACTAAAAAGCGTCTGAGCATAACGGCGATCGCACTAGCCCTTCTGGTTTGGAGTGGTTGGGTGCTAAAAGGCATTATCTGGTTTTACCCATTCTTTGGTCCTAAAATCGGTTATCTGCTAACAATTCTATTTATCGCCACGGCATTGTTCTACATAGTCTTTGCGGTTATAAATATGGGGAAGAAGCCCCTCTTAAAATATAAAGACATTCCGACTTTTGCAAAGTTCATTTTGCATTCTGTGCTGATAGTGTTTTCCTTGGTAATTCTGGGTAAGTACGCTGTCATTCCGGTTGTTCATTTCTTGGTAAAAATTGCTCAGTCAATTTGGGGATGGTATGTAAGTGATCTACTGATTATTAATTGGTCAATCGCAACACTAATATTTATCGCAATTTTTATTTATTTCTATATTGTCTTTCTTAAAGATGAAGAGAAATTTGTTAAATACGAAAAAATATTTAGGTGGGCAATAATAGGCTTTTGGGGGTTGTCAGTAATTGCCATCGGTGTATCTGCATATCGTTCTGGGTCTTTCGACCTTTATGATATCGGTACTATTTCGATCTTTATCTTTTCTTCAATAATAATTTCTTTCTTTGCGATTCTAATGATGACCAAGGTGAATTATTCGAATATCGACGAGAGAGTGGTTCTTTCTCGCTATGCCACCAGAGTTGATGGTAGTTTAAGTGGATTTGCTTTTAAGGCTTTTCTTACAAAACTCCGTAAAAGCTCATGGTTTATGAACTTAAGTGATGAGGACAAATGGATTTATTCAGACAGAATTGGTTATGTGGCGAATTACTACTTCTCATACAGCAGAAGCTACGAGTATCGAAACCAGTTAAAAGAGCACTTGATTGAAAACGGAAACGTCGAAGTCATAGATCTTTTGTGGAACAAGAGAGTGGATATTAATAATGAGCTTGGTAACACAGACTCATTAAAACTAAAACTCTTATCAGGAATAATAGGAGGCATGACTGTCGAAGAAGCTTTTGAGCAGTTCTATCATATCAATGAGAACTCGACAAAACGTAAGGAGAAGATTACTAAAACTATTAATACTATTTTTAGTCCACTGTTTTATGCATTTCACGGAATAAGTTGGTTCTTCAAAAAAATCAAAGAGTTTTTCTTAACGTTGAAAGATTTGTGGAGTTTATTTAATAAACTTTGCCCATACGTTTCGCGCCCCGAAGAACTTAAGTAATTTTAGATTTAAGTAGAAATGAGTCTATCCAACAATTGGGTAGACTCTTTTTTTAATCCTTAATTAAATGCTGAGTGAATCCTAGCTCCACTAATTTTTCATAGGCCGCCCAAACATCTTTGGGAATTTCTTGATAAATTTGAAAACCTTTTTCCGAATACACTTTAATGCGTTGCATATCGCCGACAATTATACTGATTATATTTTTCCTGGCGGTAGGATCTTTTGTATAGTTCTTATATGAAATATTCGGTGAAGTAACTATGAATTCTTTCTCGGGCCATAATTTTTTAAAAGTCGCAAAGGTTCGACGCTCCATATATGGTTTTTGGACCAGAATAAAATCTTTAAAATCTAAATTTCTTTCGAATAATAATTTTTTGGTAAGAGCAACGTTTTCACCAGTGTTTGTCGCCTTATTCTCAATTATAATCTTATCTTTGGGCACGCCGAGCGAAATGGCAATGTCGGCAAAGACTTCGGCTTCCGGCTTATTAAAAACATCAGAAGTAAATCTTCCTAGTCCTCCAGAAAAAATAATAAAAGGCGCGTAACCTTCTAAATATAATTCAGCGGCATATTTAGGCACGCTAAGATCATGGCTACCAAGAACAAAAATGCAATCAGATTTTTTTAGTTGATGATTCAAATGATGATAATCCCAAATAATTCTTGCCAGACGATCTTCCTCTCTTGATAAAACCCTATGTTTGTAAATAATAGAAAACACTAGAGCTGAATCCATAAGTATGAGATAAATAGGAAAAGCCAATTCTGAAAAACCCCATATTTTTATCGCCGCAAAACTTGTTAAAGCACTCAATGCTCCTGTAAAGTAGACGGTTACATTTTCCGTTTCGGGATGTTTCCATGATTTGATTAAAGTCGGCACACCTGCGAAAAAATCACTGACGATTGCAAAAAATATGGCAATCATTGGCTCTTTAGTAATTGCCCATAAGATAAGAGCTAGCAAAGAAAAGAAACCGCAGAGGTAATCAAAGGGTTCGAGCTTCCAATAGGATTGTTTATTAAACAAAGAGAGGACAAAGATTAATAATGGTCCAAAACCTGACATGAAGACTGGCAAAACTGCCCAACCAGCGCCGCTTACCAAACCAGCGGCCGTAGCAATCATTGGCGCGATTGACCAAAGCAACCAAGTGATTCTATTTGGTTTGGCATTCCCTTTGATAACTTCACGGCCGTAAGAATAAATTCCGATTAGCTGAAGTGCGGCACCAATTAAAACTAGATATTTAAACATATATTTATTTCAATGACAGTAGAATAGCGCCGATGACCATTATAATTACACCGACAAAGTTTTTTGTTGAAAAAGATTCGCCTAAAAAAATGATGGCCAAAACAAATACAAAGACAAGGCTAAGACGATCAAGGGCGACCACCGAAGTAGCTGGCCCTTGTTTTAAGGCTAAGAAATAAAAAAGCCAGGATAGCGCACCGAAGATGCCGGCGGCAATAATAAGAAGCCAGTCTTTGCTCGATAAATCGTGGACGTTGAAGCCACGAAACTTATGTAAAAATAAACTAACCAGAAGTAAAAAACCGGCCATAATAAATGACCTGATTGTTGTTGCTAAAGTTGAATCTAAATTTTTAAGACCAAGTTTGCCGGCAATGGCTACGCCGGCCGCGAAGACGGACGACAGTAACGCATAAAATATCCACATAGTATTTTATTGTTATTAGTTGATTATAACATGCCAGGCAAAAGCGATAAACTTATTATTAAAAATAGCCGTATTCTGGCTATTTTAAGATTTAAAATAAGTAAGTGGGTCAGTTATCTAGTTTTACCTTATAATGAAGAGTGACAATCCCAGTATTACTTCGTGAAACAGAGACTAATTCAGTTAATAACTCAAATTCATCTAAAGAAAATAGAGGAATGCCGGTCCCAATAAAAACTGGTTCAATATTCAGTATAATTTCATTAATTAATCCATCTTTTGCAAAAGCTGTATTTAAAGATGAGCCGCCAGTCAACAATACTTCACTAAACCCTTTTTCTTCGAGTTTGACTAGAGCATCTTGAGGGGATGTAGCTAATGTATAAGAGCGATCAAGAGAATATGATGCATTTTGAGAAATTATAATCTTTTCAACATTCAAATTATCAAAACCATATCCATCTTTCCATGTCTTCACAGCTTCGTAAGTTTTTCTGCCAACAATAAAATTTTTATATTTATTTGCAAGTTCGCAAAATTTTTCCCAGTTTTCATGCGACAAAAAATCCTCATCACCATTTTTTCGGGCAATGAATCCATCCGCCGATATAGCCATGTATAAGATAACCTTCATTTTTTTTAATTTTTGTTGAATATTGATATTTAGGTAATTGAGCCTATCCAATACTTTTTAATCTTATATTACTTCAATTTACCAGACTGAACAATATCTAATAATTCTTTATGAACTAAACGGTTGGATATAATACAGCCTAAGCCATTTTTATCATATCTTCTTTCGTCTCCATTCAAATCTGTAACTTTGCCGCCAGCTTCTTCAGTAATAATTTTTAAAGCTGCGACATCGTGCCCATATGGATTATAAAATACTGCGCCTATAAACTTGCCATTGGCAACTTGAACAGCACCGTAAATGAAAGATAGAAATCTCATGACGGCACACTTCTTTTCACTCAATGCTTTCATAAGCGGCAAGTTTGAAAAACCAACCATTTTGCCCGACGCATCAGTATTCAAATAAGTGTTTTTTAAATTATCTTTTTTTAGTACGGATAATGGTCTCCCGTTTCTATAGGCGCCCCCATTTTTGGTGGCCCAATACATATTTTTCATAACAGGATCATTGACTACTCCTAAAATCGGCTGTCCGTCTGATTGATCCACTAGAGCAAGAGAAAATGTAAAAATTGGTAAGCCGTTCGAAAATGGCATAGTTCCATCTATTGGGTCGCACACCCAAATATATTCTGAGCCTTCTTTAATGTCACTCTTTTCTTCTCCATAAATACTATGTTCGGGAAAAGATTCATTTATTCTCTGTATCACTAAATCATTTATTTCCGTATCGGCTTTTGTTAATGGAGAGTTATCTTCCTTCCAGGTACTCTCTATTTCGAAGCTAAAGTATTTCAAGGCGATTACTTGAGATTCTTCCGCTAATTTTTTTGCAAATTCTAGATATTGTTCCATAAAACTATTTTGATTAAATACACTAAACATTCACACGCGGGTGCGGTCATTTTTATTGGCGGAGGAGAAGGGATTCGAACCCTTGATACCGTGTGACGGGTATACCGCATTTCGAATGCGGCGCAATCAACCGGGCTATGCGACTCCTCCAGTTCAGCCGAACTTCGGCTGTAAATATATTATGCTAATTTTTTCAATCTATCAACCTCAGCTTTGTTTAAATAACCCCACTTACCTTCAGGCAAACTGCCAAGTTCAAGGCCGGCGAAACTAACTCTTTTTAAATCAATAACTTTTAGTCCAGCCCAATCAAACATGCGGCGAATTTGGCGTTTTTTTCCTTCAGCGAGAACGACTCTAAAAAAACCAGCGCCTAAATAATCAACAGACTTTGCCTTGGCGATTCCTTCGTCCAAATTAAAAGGTACTCCCTTAATAAAAACTTCTTTAGCTTTCTGGGCAGTTAAATCAGTAACAGCAGATCTAACTTTTACTTCGTATACTTTCTCATGGGCGTGTCTTGGATGAGTTAGCTTTAAAGTTAAATCGCCATCGTTACTAATTAAAATTAATCCTCGGCTATTTTTATCAAGACGACCAATGGTAAAGACACCGCTTGGCAATGATTCAGCTAACTCAAATATATTTTTTTCACCTTTAAATTGACGATTAGTACAAGTGTAACCAATCGGTTTATTCATTTTAATATAAACTTTTTCCCGAGGCGCACCGATAACCTGACCGCGAACTTTTACATTGTCGTCGTCATCGGCCATATCGCCCGGCTTGGCTAGTTCCCCGTTAAGTTTAACTTGACCGCGACGAATTAAATCTTCGGCGGCGCGACGGGAACAATATCCTGACTCAGCTATTAATTTTTGGAGTATTCTTTTCATTTTGTTTTAAGTTTAATCCACCAAGAATGGCAATGCTAATCCAGAATAAGGCGGAGAGATCATTTTTAAAATATGGAACATCGACTAAACCATGAATTACAATTACCACCATTGAAGTCAGTAATCCTAGAGCAATATAACGATTAGCGCCAGCCTTTTCGCTAAGAAAATAGCGCCCCGATTGCCATAGAAACTTAGCAATAATCCAGCAAAATAACAAGGCACCGAGGATTCCCAGTTCACTCCAGAAATTAAGGAAGATATTATGAGGATACATGTAAATTTCGGTCGGTTGCCACTGTTGTTTTCTAAAGTCAGCGGAAGTTCTAATTTTTTCTAACCAATTCGGATCACCATTATTTAGGAAAATACCTTCTTGGTGATATGGGGCGACCGCTTTTTGATAATTACTTAGGCCTGCCCCCTGAAATAAACGTCCGGCGGCTAACATTTTTTTGGTTTCAACCCACTGTTCTTTTCGAATCTGTCCGGACAAATCGTTTAAGGTAACTTTTTCAATCGCAAAGTTTCGTAAAGGGGCGTACGAAAAAATTATGATACTGGTCAAGACGGCCAAGACGATAGCGCCGATTCTAACTTTTTTATTTACAAATAGAGCGAAGACAAATATCGCTGCGGCTAGCCCGATAATCGCGCCTTCTGATTGCGCAAATAAAATTGCTAGCAATGAACTTATTATCACGACACTGTAAAATAATTTTTCTTTAAGTTTGATTCCGGTAAATAGTTGGCCAATAAACAGCATCACCATTGGTGCTAAATATAAGCCAACGGCATTAGGATAACCAAAGAAAGATACCGAGCGTCTTGTGGCGGCATCGGCCCAAAAGGGATTAGAAATAAACTGCCCGGTTATTTTTTGATATATGGCAAAGAGAGAAACAACTAACGCGGAAGCGGCGAGGGCTAAAATAATTTTATTACGTCCTTCGCTTGAGGAAAATAAATTAATAACTAGTATGAATAGTAATATTGGTTCAAAGAAATAAGCTTTCCAGGTTCCCAAAGCCTCATTATTAATTCCGGCGACAAGAATCGCAATCCAAGAAATAATTAGGACGGCAATTATTTCCCAGCGGTACGGATAAGGGGTGTGCTCCTTTCTTTTAAATAAAGTTTTTACTTTTGGAATAATCCAAAAAGCGAAGGCAATTAAAATCATGCCTTCAAGAGCCGTGCCTGGTATCCCTAGTAATTTAAAGCGGAGCAAATACAAAGGCGTCCCGGCGATAATTAGTAAAACTGCTAAATCTAGCCGTTTCCAGGCTAAAATTGCAAATAGTGCTAAAAATATTGAGATAAATATTGTCATATGGATTCATTATAACACGGAGTTTTGTATAAAAAAACCGCCCTTCCGTAACAACAGTGGGGCGATTTTTAAATTTATTTAGTAGCGCGTTCTACGTATTCTCCCGTATCGGTATTTATTCTGATAACTTCACCTTCTTCGATAAACATCGGGACATTAATTAACGCTCCAGTTTCGATTTCAACTTGCTTGTTAACGTTGCCAGCGGAATTGCCTTTTACTCCAGGAGGAGCGGATACAACTTTAAAATCCAATTTAATCGGAAGCTGAATTGTAACTGGCTTACCTTCAAAATATAAAACTGAAACATCAGTTTCGTCTTTTAAAAATTTCGTTTGGTCGCCTAAATCTTCTAGGACCAAAGTAAATTGTTCGTAAGTACTGTTGTCCATGAAATAAGCGTCAACGGCATCCTTGTATAAGAAATTAGCTTTCTTAGTTTCGGTTTCGGCTTCTTCAGCTTGTTGAACACCTTGGAAAGTTTGCTCTAAAACGCGACCATCGATTAGGTTGCGAAGTTTGGTTTTTAAAACCGCACCGCCGCGACCCATTTTATGATGATCAGTCTTAGTGATAACGTAAGGTTGATTGTTAATTTTAATGACCTTGCCGGTCTTGATTTCACTGATACTTAGCATAGTAATTTCAGTTTAATAATTAGCGATGTGTGTGAGATAAAAGAGCCATAATACGAGCGCGTTTTATCGCCTCAGATAATTTTCTCTGATGCCAAGCACAAACGCCAGTTCTTTTTCCTGGTAAGATTTTAACGTAGAAATTAACGAATTTGCGTAAGCTTCTAGTGTCCTTGTAATCAACATCTAGATTGTTGGCGCAAAAATAGCATTCTTTATTTTTTGAGATAGCCATATTTATTTTAGTTTTTTTAATTAATTTTTAGAAAGGAATATTTTCGACCCGGATTTCTTCTTCTTGTCCGTTATCAGCTGGTCCTTCAGCTTGTAAGTCGTTACGGAATTCATTATTACTTGATGGTCCGCCGGTTGTTGCACCTTGGCGATCAAGCATAATCATATTTTCGAGAACGATTTCAGTACGATATCTTTTTACACCATCTTGGCCGGACCATTCTGTAGTCTGTAACCTGCCCTCGACGTAAACTTTTGCGCCTTTACGTAAGTATTGTCCGCAAATTTCTGCCAATTTACGCCATGCAACAATGTTATGAAATTCAGATTTCTTTTGTTGTTGTCCGGCTTGATCGGTCCAAACTAAGCTGGTGGCAACACTAAACGATGCTACTTGAGCGCCCGATGGAGTGTTACGCATTTCTGGATCACGGGTCAAATTACCGATGATCATTGCTTTGTTTAAGTTCATATTTTTATATAAGCGATAGGGGATCGCTTTTATTATTATTTAGATCAAATCTTTCGCACTCAAAATGCCTTCTAATTTTTCATCTAAATCTTTAAGTTCAGCGCGGTTCTCTTCTTTGGCTGGAGCTTTTTTAAAAGTTGAGCGGGAAGCTGCTTCTTTTTTAGCATTTTCTTCTTCTTCTTTTTTAGCATCCATTTTTTCTCGGGAAGCCTTAGCCTTAGCTAATTCTTCTGGAGTTTTTACAGACACCTTAAGAATTTGGTGACGTAAAATTTCGTGTGATAAACGAAGATCAGTATCGATCTTGGCTAAGTCCTTACCGTTTAAATCAAATTGATATAATTGGTAGTAACCATAAACATTGTGCTTAATTTCGTAAGCCAATTTTTTCTTACCCCAGTATTCAGAGTAAGCAATCACACCTTCACTGTCAGTTAACATCTTTTCAACGCGGCTAATAATTGTTTTCGCCTCGTCTTCGGTGTACTGATTTGGGACAATGAACATAATTTCATAGCGGTTCATACCCGACGCTTTGGTTTTAGACATAAATTATATGATACGCGAACCAGGAAATTATTTTCTAAATTGGAAATAATAGCCAGGCTCATTTTTAAATAAAAAACCCTCTTCAGTATTCCAAAACTTTAGGGGTTCATAGAATACCTCTAGTTCCCTGCTACAGAAAATTCTGGAGAGAACTGGCCTTACATATATAAGGTCGTGGAAAAGATATTTGTAAATATTTTTTTGTACTGTTAATTTAGCACAAAGATTAAATAATTGCAATAGTTAAAAAATTAAGGTATCGTAAGAAACATATGATTTACTTTTTTGTTTTAGGCAACAATCCAACCCTATCTTTAGCGGAACTATGCGCGGTTTTGCCGTGCCAAGATGGGCGAATAATAAACAAGGATTTGTTTATTTGGGACACCGATAATGAGATTGTGCCGGAAAATTTGATAAAAAACTTAGGCGGAACTATCAAGATAGGTGTTTTTGAAAAAATGGTGCCCTTAAAGCAAGATTTAACCGAACCAATGCTAGCTATTTGTTTAAAAACTAGCAAAAATGGTACTGGTAAATTTAATTTTGGCATTTCTGACTATGGTCAACAGCCCTTAAATTTAACACCGATTGGACTAACTTTAAAGAAAAAACTTCGAGATGCTGGCGTTGCTTCTCGCTTGGTAACCAGCCGAGACAAAAACTTATCTAGCGTGGTGGTTGAACAGAACAAGTTACTCACAAAGGGTGTGGAAATCGTGTTAGCGGCTGATGGCGGGCGAACTTTGGTTGGTCGCACTTTAGCGGTTCAAGCCTTCAAAGACTTATCAAAACGTGATTTCGGACGACCAGCTCGCGACGACGCTTCCGGAATGTTGCCACCAAAAGTGGCTCAGATTATGATAAATTTAGCGGAAATCAAGAATTATGACGGTATCGTTTTAGATCCTTTTTGTGGCTCGGGTACAATTTTGCAAGAAGCGATGCTAATGGGATTTAACCAAGTGTCTGGAACCGATTTATCGCCAAAAGCGATTGAAGACACTAAAGAAAATATTGCTTGGCTTAAAGATAAATATAGTTTGAGTGGCGTAAAAACCAATATATTTTTAAAAAACGCGATTAAGTTATCGGAATCTTTTAAAAGCGAAAGCGTTGAGGCGATTGTTTGCGAACCATATCTTGGTCCGCAACGCGGTTGGAATGATTTGAAGATTGTGAAAGCCGAAATTGAAGATTTATATAGTAAAGCGCTAAGAGAATTTTCCAAAATTTTAAAACCGCACGGTCGGGCCGTGATGATATTCCCAATGTTTTTCGGCAATAAACCCGTTAACCCGGATTATTATAAATTTGAAATTAAAAGCAGTTTGCCAACAGAATGGCGAGAAAATTCAGTCTTAAAAATAACTCAGAGAAATACCATAGTATATGGCCGAGCCGGACAAAAAGTATTTCGAGAGATTGTAGTGTTGGAGAAAAAGTAACTGATATAAAAAACGCCCTTTAAAAAAGGACGTTTTTGTTATATTGGAGAATTATTTATTAATCAAAAAGTTGCAGACATCGCCATCAACTACCGTGTAATCTTTGCCCTCAGTTCGAATTAGCCCTAATTCCCTGGCTTTAACATCACTCCCGACTTCAACGAACTTATCCCATCTGATAACTTCAGCTCTAACAAAACCTTTAATAAAATCAGTGTGAATTACTCCGGCGGCATACGGTGCTTTAGTTCCAGATTTTATAGTCCAAGCTCGACTTTCATCGTGACCAGTGGTAAAGAAAGTGTCTAGACCTAATATTTTATAAGCGGCTGAAATCAATTTATCTAAACCGCTTTGTTCTAAGCCTAATTCTTTAATGTATTCGGCTTGATCTTCTTCGGGTAAGGCGGCAATTTCCGCTTCCATTTTAACATTGACCGCGATAACTTGTTCGTTAATATTTTTTAAAACTGATTCCCCACCGTAACCTTCGTCAATATTTAATAAGTAAATGATTGGTTTAATGGTTAGCAAACATAAAGATTTTACAAATGCTTGGTCGGCGTCAGCAAACTCTAAATTTCTAACTGGGTTTCCGACCGATAAAGCATCGAAAATGGTTTGGAGAATTCTAGCTTCAGCAATTGTTTCTTTGTTACCACTTTTCTCGTCTCTTTTGGCTTTATCAAGACGTTTTTCGACGGTGGCTAAATCGGCGAAAATAAGCTCCATATTAATGGTTTCTTTGTCACTCTCAGGATCAATCTTATTGTTTACGTGAATAATGTTTTTATCTTTAAAATCTCGGACAACCTCGCAAATAGCATCACATTCTCTAATGTGAGCTAAAAATTTATTACCCAAACCTTCCCCTTTGCTAGCCCCTGCCACTAATCCGGCAATATCAACGAATTCAATCGTTGTTGGGATAACTTTTAAAGGTTTTGACACTTCGGCTAGTTTATCTAAGCGAAAATCTGGTACTTTAACAACGCCGACATTGGGATTGATGGTACAAAATGGATAGTTGGCCGCGTCAACACTTTTTTTAGTGAGAACATTAAAGAGTGATGATTTGCCAACATTAGGCAAACCGACGATTCCGATGGATAATGACATATGTAAAATATTAGTATTTAACCTTTATATATTTAAGCAGACTTTTGGGAAAATAAAAAGAGGCCCAAACAGGCCGCTTTTATATAAAGTATATAAAATAAATTATTTATGGGCATGTCTTGGGCCTCACTTCTGTTGCTAGCTTTGAACTCCTTATTTATATAAAGAGAAAAAAACTAAAACAAGAGAAACTTGGCTCCATGTTAGATTTTGAAGCGAATTTTCCACCAACTCTTGGTAAACAGGGATTCCGAAAATGAAAGTTTAATTTTTCGATATTTTATCTGGAATCAAATCTTTATTTTGTTTTCTGTATACCCAATAATCTTTTACCACTCTAACATTGGTAATTTTTCCGAGTTAGTTGGGAAATTTTGATGTAAAAAAGAACGTAATGTACGATTTTTGAAAATGTTATTTAGTTTTAATTGTCGCAAAGAACGTTTTAATTACAGATAAGAAAAATTTACAATCCTATCTGTGTATATTGTAGCATTTTTTACTATAGGTATCAACATCCTGTCAACTAATTGTTGAAAGGTTCGGTATAACTAATAAATTTATCTAATATTAAATAAGTATCACCTTTTGCCGTATCTGTAATATTATGGTTTTAGACCTGTAAAGTCCAGCCCTCTGTGGACAAAAAATAATTTTAAAAAAGAAAGACACAAGTTATCCACAGATTAAAGACTCAGATTGGTTATAAAAAACGGCCCAGGTTTTAGTCTGGGTCGTTTTTACAATCGAGGTACGGGTGGGAGTCGAACCCACGAATGGCAGTTTTGCAAACTGCAGTGTTAGACCACTTCACCACCGTACCTTTCTAACTATAAGCCAAAGTTTACATCAACTTTTAATTTCTGCCAAGAGGTTTGAGCTCCGCCTTTTAAAGCAAAGTAACCGGCTAAGGCAATCATAGCGGCGTTGTCGGTGGTATAAGATAATTTGGGGACAATAAGTGGATTATTTGGCAATATCTCAGCGACTTTAGCGGCTAAGTAGATTCGAAGTTCGGCATTGGCCGAAACTCCACCAGACAGCATTATCGTTTTAGCCCCATATTTCTTGGCTGCGACTATAGTTTTTCGGCTTAATATGTCAATAATGGCCTCTTGATAGGCAAAACAGTACTCGGCTACCCGGTTTTTCCAATTTTTGTCCTTTTGAATCTGGTATAAGAGAGAAGTCTTAAGTCCGGAAAACGAAAAATCAAGGCCATTACCAATCATCGGGCGGGGAAGGATAATATTTGATTTTTGACCAGTTTCAGTATACATTTTGGCATATTTAGAAACTATCGGTCCACCTGGATAGCCAAGCTCAAGCATTTTTGCACCTTTATCGTAAGCTTCACCGGCGGCATCATCACGAGTTTCGCCGACAATCTTAAAGCTGTTATGGTCTTTCATTAAGACTAGATTAGTATGCCCCCCGGAGACGGTTAATACGATAAGAGGGAAGACGATTTTTTGATCAAGCTCCAGAAAGTCAGAATAAATATGTCCGGCAATATGATTGACCGGAATTAATGGTTTGCTCCAAGCATATGCTAAAGTCCGGGCCGTTTCCATTCCAGTAATAAGTGACGTGACTAAACCCGGTCCTTTGGTAACCGCGATAGCATCAATTTTTTTAGGAGTTATTCCAGCCTTAGCCAGCGCTTCATGAACTACCGGCAACACATTTAAAACATGTTCTCGGGCAGCGATTTCGGGGATTACTCCACCATATTTTTTATGAATCTCAATCTGTGAAGATATAACATTAGACAAAGTTTTTGATTTGCCAGTTTTAGCATTAATCTCAACAATGGAGGCAGCTGTTTCGTCACAACTCGATTCAATTCCTAGTATAAGCATAAGTTAATTGTAAACGATTTAGGGGAAAAGGCAAATGAGACGCGATGATTTAGGCCTTGACACACTTGACGTTTATTTATACAATAAAATCACAATTTAGTTCCAGGTTGTGGTTCTAAATTTTTTTATGCCAAATTTAATCACGGTCCCATCGTCTAGTGGTTAGGACACCAGGTTTTCATCCTGGTAAGAGGGGTTCAATTCCCCTTGGGACTACAAAATAAAAAGAGTGTGCGTTTTGCACACTCTTTTTTGTTGACATTAGATATAAATAACGTAATATGTAAAGACTAAAAGAAACGTTTCATTAAAAACATAAAAGATGAACAAGAAAATAAACACACTCAGCTTTCTGCATGACGAAAGCATTAGGCATAATGATGCCAGGCTCAAAGCAGTCAATCGGTTTTACCTGGCCCTCTCAGAGTATAAAGACTTGCGAGATTTCTTACAGATTAATAATGAACTTAGCACAGATGAACGCCGAGCCAAATTTATCTGCGCCGTGGCTAAAAACAAATTTATTGGTCATAAGAAAAACGGTGACTCGTTCAAGATGCCTATAAAAAAAATCACCTTCAAGGAAAAAAACTTTACCAACGAAAAAATAGAGTTTAAATTTTCATTTGGCGAGCTCGAAAAAACTATTTCAGTTTCGGTTTGCATTTCTGATAATTGGGATGAAGTTGAGATTGATTATGACTTTGATTGTTTTTCGTTGGCCAACGGAGTTTTGGTGGACGAAAAAGTAAAAGGGAAATCAAAAATAACAATTGACCAGGACCCCGAGCCGGCTCCCTATGAAGATGAATATCGGAACGATGATGACTTTCGATTAGTTATTGATTTGTTGCATGGATATTTAAAATCAAAAACAAAATGAGATGCGCCCTTGGCCGCTTAATAGCACCAAGGGTTTTTTTATATTAGTAAAATTTATTTCGTTGTTTGACCCGATATTTTTATTATGATAAAATGCTAATCCAGCGTCACGAAAAATTTAAGTTTGCTACTAATAAAGTGTTCTTTTAAGACACGTTAATTAATAAAAATATGAATAAAAAAATTTGGTACAGTATTTCACTAATTATGATTGTCGCCACCGGTGCGTCTATCGGAACTTATTCATATTTTACAGCTGACCGGACAACGAGTGCCAATAAATTTGTGGTTGGTACTATGGATTTAGATATTTCGGCAAACGGAAATAAATTAGAGCCCTTTGTTGTGGAAAATATCGGCAGCGATCCGAATATCAGCGGAACTAAAACCTGGACCATAAAAAATACTGGGTCATTGCCAGGACGTTTACTGCTAAGTTTGAAAAATTTATCTAATCTGGAAAACGGCTGTAATGATCAAGAGAAACTGGCCGATCCGACCTGCGATGAGCCTAATAAAGAAGGGGATTTAGGTAAGGCAGTTATTTTGAAAATGTCCCTTGATGGTCAAGAAAAGGCGGAGTCAAACTTAGCCACTGCGAATGCTGATAAGATTGGAACAGCCTGGGCTAATTCAGAGGCAGTTATTTTACAACCAGGCGAAGAAAAACAACTTAGTGCCGATTGGTCGGCGGATATAAATTCTTATGGCAACGAAATTCAAAGCGATAGTGTCCAATTTGATATTGATTTTCGTTTGATTCAGTTAGTAAAATAAATCCACGCTGCCGTTTCATCGTTAAAATTATAAGTAATCTATGAGAACATTTTTAAGTTTTATAAAATTAATTTTAACAGTATTTATTTCATTAATTGCTCTTTATGCCTTAAGCACTAATTTAAATATTGGAACCTATAAATCATTTGTCGTTCAATCGGGTTCGATGGAACCGGCGATTATGACTGGCGATGTTGTTGTGGTTAGCCATCAGGAAAAGTATTTCGTTAATGATGTTATAACTTTTTATGACGCGGATCATAAAATAATTACTCACCGGCTGGTTGAAATAAATAATGAATATTTAACAAAAGGTGATGCCAACCGGTCATTTGACGAGGCTAAAATTTCTAGCGATCAGATTATTGGAAAAGTGATATTGGTTGTGCCGCGTTTAGGCTATCTGATGGCCTTTATAAAGACGACAAAAGGTTTGATAATACTGGTTCTACTTCCGGCGGCGATATATATTATTGATGAATTGTTAAAAATAATGAAGAATGCTGAGCAAGAGCGTTAAACAAATCGCTTTACTATTAATTTTTGTTTATTTATTCTTGATAAAATCTGGATACACGGCCGCTGATATTTTTGCCGAGCGTGTGGTTGTCCATAATAAACTTTCGGCGGTTACCTTAGACTTTTCAACTCTAGCATCATCTAATGATACTAAAAAAGAAAATTTATTTAATTCCGTGTTTCAGCCGGGCGGCTTTGACGTCAATTCGATTAGAATAAAATGGAGTTCAAGCGGTACTTTTAAATATCATATCCAAATTGTTAAAACCGATGGCGATGATTTTTTATGCGGCAAACTTAAGTTGAAAGTTTTTGACCGAAACTTCAAGAACAAATTTGACGGGCAGTTGCTTGATTTTAAAATTGATTCGGAAATCCTAAATGGCAATACAGATGATTGGATATTTACGGCAAGCCTTGATGACAGTAGCCAAGAATTAAAAAATAAAGTTTGTAAATTTGATTTAGATATCAAAACATATTATGATAACCCTGCTGAAATCGGGGGTATTTTTGTTGAAAAAAGGATTAGCAGCAGTATTTCAACCATAAATTAATCTATTGCCGTATGAAATTAAATATATTATGTCTGGGTGAATCCCGCTGGTATCGAATATTAGTAATTACCTATCTATTTTTTATCTTCTTGGTCGTTGTTTTCTCGGCCAGCATTCTTAGAAATATCCACAGTTTCACTAACATTTCCGATTCGATGAGTCCGGCTATCAATACCGGAAGCATTACCATCGTTAAGCAATTTAAATCTTATGAGATTGGGGACATGATTGCATACTATACTGATGCAAATCACAAAGAAATCATAACCCATCGGGTTGTGAGTATCGGCGGAAATGTCTATACAACAAAAGGCGACGCCAATCAAGTGGCCGACCGGGAAATTGTCTTGCCCCGGTTAGTTATCGGTCGAGCGGTCCTTGTCATTCCGTATCTGGGCCACCTTATCAGATTTACCAAGAGTCAGTTTGGTTCGTGGTTGCTTATCATTTTTCCGGCCATAGTCATCATATTAATCGAGCTGTCAAAAATCTATTATCTGGTAAAACAAAAAACACGCCGATAAACAGACGCGTTTTAAAATAATATTTTGTGAAAAAATTATTGTCCGAATAAATGGCCGATGTAATATCCAGCTAAAGCAGCGCCCATGCCGATCAAGACCATTTGAATACCGGTTTTAAATGGATTACCGACGGTCGCTTTGGCCTTATAGATACCGACGAAAAATAAAACGATTACTGAGACGATTAGCGAATAGATTATGGCAGAATGAATTGGTAGAAAAAAGAATGGCGTAATCGGCACGAAAGAACCAACGAGAGCGGAGAAGCCAACCACAAAACTGCCTTTGTAAATATCTTTATTTTTTATTTCGATTAGTTGAAGCTCTTCTTGCATCATCGTTTTTAACCAGCGTTTTTTGTCATTGGTAATATGTTTTACGATATCCTCAAGGAGCTTGCCAGTAAATCCTCTGGCTTTGTATATTTTAGTGATTTCATTTTTTTCAGCTTTAGGTAATTCTTTTATTTCTCTTTTTTCTCTTTCTAATTCAGAAAAATAATGATCGCGCTCAGCCATTTTAGAAGTTAAGGCGACGGCAGCCATCGAAATACTTTCCGCGAAGGTGGCGGCCATTCCGGCGGCAATAATTACTTTGTGATTAGTCGTTGCGGCCGCTACACCAAGAATAACGCCTAAAACATTAACTAAACCATCTTGGCCGCCTAAAATAATATCAGCTAAAGTCGATTTTTTATCAATGCTCGATAGTTCTTTTTTGTGCATAATCATATCTATGAAACGCTTGCTGTTTGCTCTATTATTAAATATATCATAAGCTTTTAAAAAGATATATAATATTGGCATATGGAAAATATAACTATCAAGCAATCAGACGAAAAGGAGGAGGCTTTAGAAATCGCTAAAAGCCTATCCAATTTTTTTACAAGTGAAGGAATTGAATCGTTGGAACATGATTTAAATACCCAGACTCTTTACGGTGCGTATCTAGAAGATGAGATGTTTGGATTTTTGGTTTTAAGAACAGCTGACGTGGCCTCAGTAGAAATTTCATGGTTGGCCGTAAATGCTAAAGTTCAGGCCCACGGAATTGGAACTAAATTAGTTTGTGATGTAATGAATATAATTTCAGAAAAAGGTTTTAAGATTGCTTACGTAAAAACTTTAGCCGAGACAGCTAAAGATGATGGGTATGCCAGAACCAGAGCCTTTTATAAAAAGATTGGCTTTAACACGCTAGAAATAGTCTCTCCTTACCCGGGTTGGACCGAAGAGAATCCTTGCCAGATTTTAGCGGCTGCTTTACCGCTCATGAAGAAATTAATTTAATTTTATGAACACCAGAGTTTCTTTTGTTTATCTAACACGTGATAATCAGGTTTTAATACTTCAAGAAGGTAGCCGTTTAGCTATAGGGCTTTGGTGTTTGCCTGGCGGTCACGTCGATGGCGACGAATCGTTTGAGGAAGCGGCAATTAGGGAAGCTTTTGAAGAAGCCGGTTTTAAGATCACTCTAGAAAAAGAGATATATAAAACGACCTTAACTAATACTGAGTATAAGGGCATGGTGGGGGATACTGAACAGGTTGATTTAGTAATTTTTAAGGGAAATATTATCGGCGGTGAATTACAAATTGATGAGCAGGCCCTAGATTTAAAATGGCTAAGCAAGGAGGCGGCCATTAAATTACCACTTCGCTGGAGTTTTTTAAAAGATATCATTTTAAATAATTAAAATTTATGAAAAAAAATTTTTACTCTTCAACCATCAAAAAAATAAAATCTATTAATTTAAAAAAAATTAGCCAGAGAACCAAACTAATAATCGTTGGCGTCATTATATTATTTGCTTTAATGTTTATCTATCCTGGATTTTCCGGGGATAAGTCATCTCGAATAATGTATTGGCCGGGAAAAGTTAACCAGCATTTTGATATAACGAAAAAAACTTGGGTGACTGATGCTGATGCGTATTCCGGATCAGACATGGATATGCTAGCTTATTGTCAAAAGTTTTATCCAAAAACAATTAAGGTCACACCGTACAAAGAAGAAACGATTGGCTCTTGGCATAGCGTCGGTAATCAAGGGCAATACTCAGCCACTAAAATGTCGTATCTCTGTGAGCAAAAATAAGTTAAAAAAGAGCGACCTAAAATTAAGGTCGCTTTTGTTATTCTAATTATTTCGCAGCCAGGTATTGATGGCGATTAAAGTTGCGAAACATAAAAATTGATCTGCCCGGAAATCCATGTTGTGCGAACTGTAATCATCCTTTCGGTTAAGACTATCATCTAGTTTCCAGGACAACCAGCGTCCGTTGACATTAACCTGGATATAAAACGAGTTATTTTGAATTGTTACCTGACCCCATGTTATATCCTTCTTGTAATAATAATCATGGACTCGGTTTATTTCTTTTCTGGCGTACTCATTTAATTTGTCTAATTCATTTTCGTTTAGCGAGAGCATTTTCTTTTTGAACCAGGGGTATATTTTTCCACCAATTGAATACCCGTTTATTAAACTGCCACCATCAAAAATAACAAATGCAAGAGATTCGTCTTCCCAAACATTATCACTGGCAAATTCTTTGTAATAGAACATATCTTCAACTAAGTAGTTGGAAATCAGATAAATAGTCATCAGTATTTTTCTTGAAACTTCGTTGTGAAGCAGTTCGGGAAAATCGGCTGAGTATATATAATATTCCCCATCTTCAGTTCTATTGCAAAAACAACCGTCGAAGCCGAGAGAGTCTCCGCTAATTTGAAAAATTCCGTAACGGGAATATTTTACCATTAGAGGGCACTCAGACTGGAAAACAGTAATTGGAGTCGATTTATTTTCAAAAAGTTTTTTATTTACTTTCAGGATGAATGTTTTTTCTTTGAGCGTTATATCAAGTATCATGGCTTTTAATTTTTAAGGTGCAACATCAGATTTTGCCTTAACCTTAGTATAAACAAGCTACTATGTCAATGGATATTGATATGTCAGCGGGCTTCTGCTAAGATATTCTGACGAATATTCGTACATTTAAAAAATTGAGAAATGAAAAAATATATAATGTATTTAGTCGAGGGATTTCTGATATTTATCGAAATCATTATTTGTGGTTTGTTTTTAGGTTTACTTTGGTTGTTCGGGATTATTAGAATTAAGGGCTGGAAAAACATTCCCTTAAGTTACGAATATTTTTCTGGAGTCCTCATGGCCTCAAATCACCTGTCGATGTGGGAAACCTTTGTGCTCAATTTGCTGTTTATGCCGCACATGATATTTAATCCTAAAAAATTCTACCCCTACGGAACGCCGGACAAAGGAAATTATGATAAATGGTACTGGGTATTATTCAAACATCGTTTTATTTTTTTTCCGAGAGGCAATCGAAAAGGATGCGTAACAGCCCTTAATGAAGTTGTAGAAACGGTAAAAAGAAAGAGAGTTGTGATTATGTTCCCCGAGGGTGGGCGAACAGGCACGAACAAAACTAATGAATGGGTAGTTTCACTTAAAGGGCATCGTTTACGTCCTTTAAAACCAGGAGTTGCCCACGTTGCCTTAATGACAGGATGTGACATATTGCCTATTTGGGTCGATGGATTTCAGTATGCCATGCCCATCGGCACAACTTTTCCTAAATTTTGGAAGCGGGTCTATATATATGTAGGCCCAATGTACAAAATCGAGGGCAACGCAGAGAATAAAGAAGATATGGAAAGAGCCACGGCGCTAATCGCAGCCAAAATTCTGGAACTAGCAGACGAAAACATGACATAAAATAAGGTGGCTACAACAGTCACCTTTTTTGATTGACAAAATAGATAAAATGTGATATAGTAATATGTTGCTTAGTTAAGCAACAATTCTTTAAAAACTTAAAAAAATCTAGAGAAATGAAAAGTTTTGTCGTGGTGTTATTAAAATTTACCCTCGCTGCACTTTTTCTTTGGAATATTGGCGTTTTCTCGTTCATATCAACGCATATGCACACGACCATTCAACCGCCCATGAAAGCGGATAATGGCGCAGGAGATCGCAAATATCTAAATAAAAAAACTGCAACTGCAACAGCTCTGGGTAAGAAATATACCCCAGAACTTTATTTTCAAGACCTGACGGATATTCGCCTGAAGGAAAAAAGGAATGATTTTGATTACTATGTTGTAATTAATGTTAATCCTGCAATAAACGCACTAAATGTTATCTTTCACCAGAACCTTCAAGATCTTCGAATGCATGGTTCTGACGAGGAATATAAATTATTTCTCGATAGACTCTCGGTGGCCCGTGACAAGCACGAAGAAACTGTTGACCCAGGTTCTTTAGCAAGACAAGCTAAAAGTCAGGCTGAAATGAGAGCGCCGCATTTCTGGAGTAATCTGCTTTTAAGTGTCTTAGTTTTTTTGGGAAATTTTTATTTTAAGAATTTTCTATTAGGCTTCGCCTTGCTGTGGATCTGGTGGTTTCAGGATAAAGAAAAAATCGGGATCAACAACCCCCTTAGTTTCCTTGTTTGTGTGCTGTTGTATCCAATTACTATCGTAAGTGTTTGGATTCGTTCAGCGGAACACGGTGTAAGAAAATACGCGATGAGCGTTGAATTAAAACGTCGGCAAGCTGACATATTCTCCCTATTCTCTGAAAACGAGATATCCGAAATCAAAAAATTTGCCAAAAGCAACTTAAAGATTAAGGATTATCGAATTCATTTGGATAGTCAGGGATTAGTCAGGCGACACGCTTTGATTCCTGCCATGGTAGTTATCTTGCTACTTGTGATTTTGCCAAAAAGTTTCGCTTCGCCAGTGCCACATAAATCAGTTGATATTGTTAAATATCAAACTGAGATAAAGGCGCCTCCGGATATCGGCGGATCTCATAGTGTATATCATAGTGTATATCATGATAACGTGGTAGCATCAGCTATTACTTATCAGGATCAAATATTTTTTCATTTTAATTTTATTTGGCAGAGAGTCTTTATACCGACCGCCAAACAACACTTAGGATTCAGGACTAATCCTGATCCGGTGCCCCTGTTTAATTAATGATTGCTCGAAAAACCGCTTCTAAGTAGAATCGGCGAAACAAAACAATTATTAATTTAATGGAGGGAAATATAAAATGAAAAAATACATTGCAATCATCGTCGTAATTATTAGCTTAGTTGCTAACCAGGCAACAGCTCAGTCAGTTAATCTGGAAAGTACCTTTTCTGCTGACACCGCCAAAACTCAACTTTCATGCCAGAGAGTTGAAGTCGCTACCAAAAACTTCACTCTTAAATATGATTATAAAGTAAATGGCCGTGATGTATTAGGTATTATTGTGCCTAAGATATATGGTGATTCGACTTTTAATCTGAGTGGCGTATTTGTTAAACTTGGTGATGGTGGTCTGAAGGATCAGTATGTCTTCGGAACTTGGATAACGAAACGATTTGGCAAAGTGAAAACTTTGTTGGAATTAGATCGGATAACAAGCCAGACTGATAAGCCCTGGGATTGCTTTGGTGCCAGAATTTCCTACAGTAGCTTTACTGCTGAATTCTATGCCATGGCTCTACATCCGCTTGTTGGTCAGGGATTAACAAAGACTGATATCTATTATCGATGGATTGCGTTTCACCCGCAGCATGCTTTTGCTGCCGTTGGTCTACTGGATAAAGATTATTGGGGATTTGTTGGGACTCGCAATTTAAAAAATTTCGGGACCTTTTCTTTCTTCAATTATCAAACAAAAACTGGAAATTATTGGTTTAAGTCTCAAACTGCTTTCGGCGAGATTAATCAAGATTTCTTTAGTTTAGATAATTATCTGGTTGCCACAAGTTATCTAGTGGTCCCCGTTTTCTACTATAAACACTTTTCGCCAATCTGTGCGAAAGGAGAATATTCCATTAAAATAGAGGGACGTCGGACTGGAAACGTTAGCAACTTCGAACTCATGTTCGGCAAAAGTGTGGCTAACGACTTCATTCGTATCGCTGTCGGAACGAATTCTGAAGTAAAAAAGAATTCAATCCCCGATGCTAACGCCAAAACGAGCGTGCGCATCGCCCCGTCATTCGAAGCTTATAAGGTTTGGAAGTTTAACGGCTTCAAACAAACCCTTGAACTTCGTTATGATGTTTTAATTAAAACCTTTAGCGCGTATATAATTACGAACTTCTAAAAGGTTTTCAGAAGGCCGGTCTATAATAACCGGTCTTTTTTTGTTATACTGGGAGTCATATGAAAAATACGAAAAAAATCGGTTTAGCCCTAGGCAGCGGTGGCTTTCGCGGTTTCGCCCTGATTGGCGTTTTGCAAGCCCTGGAAGAAAATAATATTTCGATTGATTATATTAGCGGGGCTTCGATTGGGTCTTTAGTAGCGGCTCATTATGCCGTTTTTAAGAATCTAAAACTACTTAAAGAAATGATTGTCGGGAATTCGAAAAACAAATTACCATCAGTTTTTGACTTAGGTTTAAGAGGCGGTTTAGTTAAGGGGAACAAATTTCAAAAGATGATTTATCGGATTTTAGAAGACCATACTTTTTTGGACACTCAAATTCCTCTTAGGATTATTGCTACTGATTTGGCCAGCGGCCAGCCCTATATTTTTAAAGACGGTCCTCTGGCAATTAGCGTTCAAGCCAGTTGTTCGGTTCCGGTACTCTTTGAACCAGTGAAGATTAGGGGGCATCGACTGGTTGATGGAGGACTTAGCGACCCGGTACCGATTGAAATTTTAAGAAGCATGGGGGCGGAAAGAATTATTGCAATTAATCTTTATCACAAAAATGAATTTGTAAATAAAAGATTCACGCTGACTAAGGTCGCTCTAAGAAGTACCCGCATTGCTTTGTATCATTTAGCCCAGGCCTCGATTAAGGGGGCCGACGTCGTCGTTTCTCCTGACACGTCTTCATATATTAAAACGAATGATTTTAAAAAATATTTGAATCCAGAAATAATAGAAGAAATGATTCTCGTCGGATATGAAGAAACCATGGCCTCGATGACGGAGATTAAAAAAATACTTAGATAAAATATGAAATACCGATTCTATACAACTTCTAAGAAAGCCTGGGATGGCATGTTTAAAGCGATTTTCGAGGCCACGAAATCCATATACCTAGAGATGTATATTTTTTTGGATGACACGAAGATAACTCATGATTTTTTAGGCTTGTTGAAAGATAAGGCGCGCGCCGGTTTAGAAGTGGTGATTATTGCTGATGCTTACGGCAGCCGCGAATTGAAGAATAGCGCAATCGCCGAACTAAAAGAAGCTGGTATCGAATTTATCTATTTCAGCCACTGGCTACGCCATACTCATCGGAAATTTTTAATCCTGGATGACAAAATTGCTTTTATCGGCGGAGTAAACATTGAAGAAAAAACCATCAATTGGCGCGATTTACAAGTTAAGCTGCAGGGTCAAATTGTTAAACCGATTCTTAAATCATTTGCTTATGCCTATAAGATGGCGGGCGGTAAAAAAATTTCTATTTTGCGATATAATGGCTACTCATTTACAAAAAAATTAAAAAGCTGGCTTCTTGATAATTGGTCAAACACTCAGCACTCTTATTACTTAAATTATTATTATCGGACAAAGATTCTCGAAGCGCAAAAATCGATTATTATCGTGACGCCGTATCTTCTTCCGCCTCGCTGGTTGCTGGCCTTGCTTGATAATGCGGTGCGCCGGGGTGTCGATGTTGAAATAATTATGCCTCAAAACACCGACATTGATCCGCTTAATAAAATTAACTATTTAAATGCCTGTCGTCTGTCTGCATTTGGGGTAAAGTGTTATTTTTTACCGATGATGAACCATGCCAAATTAATGCTAGTTGACGACGAGGAAGGGGTGGTTGGTTCGCAAAACTTTGATATTCTCTCATTCGGACTGAACGTTGAGGCGGGAATCTTTTTCAGACAAAAAGATATCATAAACAGCCTGAAGCACCTGATTGATCGCTGGAAAAGAGAATCGATTATGTTTATGCCCCGAGATAAGAAAATATCATTTTGGGACCGCGTTTTACTCTCGATTTTTAAATTTTTTTACCCTATTTTTTAAGACATTTTTTGGCCCTGAGGAGCAAATCCTCGGGGCCTTGTTTTTTTGCTCGTTTTGCGCTATAGTGGTAGCTAATTAAAAAATTTTTTAAAATAAAATGTCATCAGACTTTATCAAGATTCGCGGAGCGCGCGCCAATAATTTAAAGAACATAAATCTCGACATCCCTCGAAATAAATTAGTCGTCATTACGGGGCTTTCAGGCTCGGGCAAGTCTTCTTTGGCTTTCGATACGATTTATGCCGAAGGACAGCGGCGCTATGTTGAATCTTTATCTTCTTACGCCAGACAATTTGTCGGTTTGATGGATAAACCCGATGTCGATATTATTGAAGGTTTATCGCCGGCAATTTCTATCGACCAAAGAACGGTGGGTAATAATCCTCGCTCAACCGTCGGCACGATTACGGAAATCTATGATTACTTTCGTTTGTTGTATGCTAAAGCGGGCGTGCCTTATTGTCCGAAGTGCCAAATGAAATTAAAGAAAGAAAATGTCGCCGATGAAAAAGGGAAGAAGAACCCGGAGACTAAAGATAAGACTCTTTTTTATATTTGCCCCGCTTGCGATTACAAAAGAACGGAACTGGAACCGAGAGATTTTTCTTTTAATTCGAGTTACGGCGCTTGTCCGGCTTGCGGTGGTTTAGGCACAAAGCTGGAAATTGATGAAGAACTTATCTTTAATAATAATTTAAGTATCAATCAGGGGGCGATTAAGTCGTTGGCCCATACCAATTCGAGCAATCAAAGCGGTTTGTTAGCTGATCTTCAAAAATTAGCGGTTCGAAATAATTTTAGTTTAGATGCGGAAATAAAATGTTTAAGCGCTGTCCAAAAACACGCTTTGCTTCACGGAGACAATTTTTTTAATGGTTTAGTGGAATACTTAATGGCTCGGTATAACGGAACTAAATCAAATTTTGTAAAACAAGAAATTGAAAAAGTGATGCATCTCTCAATTTGTTCCGATTGCAACGGAACCAGGCTTAGACCGGAAGCGCTGGCCGTTAAAGTCAAGAATTTAAATATCGCTGAACTGGCCGATTTAAATATTGAGAAACTAAAAAACCTTTTTGCGTCTTGGCAGGATGATGACAAATGCTTTAATGGAAAATCCGTCATTGTTGAGCCAATCGTTAAAGAAGTGTTAAAAAATTTGGAATTTTTATCAAAAGTTGGTTTGGACTATTTAACTCTGTCTCGTAATGCCGGCAGTTTATCCGGCGGAGAAGCTCAGAGAATCAGGCTGGCCACCCAGGTCGGATCGACTTTAAGCGGCGTTTTGTATGTTTTAGATGAGCCGTCCATCGGGTTGCATCAAAGAGATAATGATAAATTAATCGAGACCTTAAAACACTTACGGGATAATGGAAATACCGTTATCGTAGTCGAGCACGATGAAACCACAATGATGGCCGCTGATTATTTAATCGATATCGGACCGGGGGCCGGCGAATATGGCGGTGAAGTAATCTTCTCAGGACTACCGGAAGATATCAAAAATTGTCCCGCATCTTTGACCGGGGATTATTTAGCTGGACGCAAGACGATTCAAGCTCGAGGTGTCAGCCACAAAGATACTGGAAAGTTTATTAAAATATTAGGAGCGACGGAACATAATTTAAAGAATGTTGATGTTTCTATTCCATTAGGTAAACTGGTGGCTATCACTGGCGTATCTGGTTCCGGAAAATCGACGCTGATGAGCGATATCTTGGCTAACGCCTTAAACAAGAAATTTTATCGCGCTAAATTAGAGCCGGGAAAGCATAAAGAAATTACTGGTTTAGAAAATATTGATAAAGTAATCGACATCGACCAATCTCCGATCGGTCGCACCCCACGGTCAAATCCAGCCACCTACACAGGCCTATTCACCTATATCCGTGATTTGTACGCCAGTTTGCCGGAAGCCAAGATGAAAGGGCTTGAGGCCGGGCATTTTTCTTTCAATGTTCCTGGTGGACGTTGTGAAAATTGTTCAGGCGACGGTGTAATTAAAGTCGAAATGCAATTTTTGTCAGATGTCTATTTAACCTGCGACGTTTGCCAAGGACAGAGATTTAAATCTCGGGTCTTAGCCGTCACGTACCAAGGGAAAAATATTTATGAGGTCTTAAATATGACCGTTAAGGAAGCGATGTCCTTTTTCCGCGATCAATCGGCTCTGTATCACAAACTAGAAACTTTGAATCAGGTCGGTTTGGGTTATATTAGATTGGGTCAGGCAGCGACGACTTTCTCCGGTGGTGAAGCTCAGAGAATTAAATTGGCCACCGAATTATCGCGGCGAGCGACTGGCAAGACTTTATATATTTTAGATGAGCCGACAACCGGCCTGCACTTTGCTGATATTGATCGCTTACTCCATGTGCTAAATTTATTAGTTGAACAAGGAAATACCGTTTTGATTATCGAACATAATCTGGATGTCATAAAAGCGGTTGATTGGATAATTGATATGGGACCTGATGGCGGTGATAAAGGCGGCACAATTGTCGCCGAAGGAACGCCAGCCCAAGTATCTAAGGTAAAAGATTCTTATACGGGCATGTATTTAAAGAAGATGATATAAAATAAAAAAGCCTTCGTTATTTCGAAGGTTTTTTTTATTCCAGTTCCAATATTTTTAGTTCCAGTTTTCCGGTTTCAGTATCAAGAATCGCGAATGATGATCGGCTAAAGACTTCGCTTAGAGTCCCGGGGTTAGCGATTATCAGGCCATCCTGCCGGCTAATCCACGGTTTATGAGTGTGTCCATGGAACGCAAAGTCGTAACTGTTATCTTCGGCTAAATATTTTTTCAAGTCGGCCGGTTTATGAGTGATCAAAATCTTTTGGTTTTCGATTTTAAATTCTAATTTATTTTCGTCAAAAGTTATATTTTTTAATCTCCTGACATCCTTCGCATAAAAGGAATCGGCGTTACCATTTATCATAAAGAGGTGGCCGTGAAATTTTTCTCGAAGATATAAAAGCGTTTCGAGACGAGCCATATCGCCACAAAAAATCAGCTTGGGAATTTTATGCAAATTAACCCAAGCTAAAAAAATATCGAGATTTGGTATATTGTCATGGAGATCGGAAAAAATTACTACCTTCATTCGTTTATCCTTAATTTAATTTCATAAGCCATTTGTTCAAGCTTTCGGAGATGCCCGCGGGCCTGGTCATATTTAGTTCTAAGATACCCGGTCATGTCAAAATCAATCAGCTGGTCCATAATATCGTTGGCCAGTTTTTTTATTTTTTCCACTTGCTTGAAATTTCCAGCCGCCGCTTCGTTGGTGGCCAGCCTGACCATTTCACCGAGCAAATCACAGATACCGCCTAAATAGGCATCGTTATCGAGTTTTAATTTTTTAATGCGATCAATCTTTTCGCCTTTGACGACATAGGATAATAATTTAGCCTCGACGTATTCTTCAATGGCCGCTCGATAAGCGCCTTCTTTTTCAATCCGTTTGATACTGAATTTTTTTTCAAGCTGAAGCAGAGTATTTTCCATCTCGAGCAATTTAGCGTCGGCAATCTTGACTTCATTGCGATGTAAGGCGAAGATCGCTTTTTTTGAATGAAATAAAACATCATTAGCCAAAGAAATTATTTGGCGGCGCTCGACCTCTTGGTTTTTATAATCCTTTTTTAATTCAGAGACAAATTTTTTATTAATCATATATTTTAGATAACGCGGAAGACTTCGTCTAGACTAGTTTCTCCGGCTAAAGCTTTTAATATTCCATCGGAGACCATGGTGACGGTACCGTTTTTGACAGCGGCTTGTTCTATTTCATAGTCAGTGATATTGGGGTTCTGAATTAGTTTTTGGATTTCAGGGGTAACGGTAATCGTTTCGTATAAACCGACCCGTCCTTTGTAACCAATATTGCTGCACTTATCACAGCCGGTGCTAGTAAAAAAATTTAAATCTTTAGGAATGATGACGGCCGGATTATTTATTTGGTTCAAAATATTTTTTACTTTACCTAAAGTTTCTTCGTCCGTGGTCGCCGGTTTTTTGCAATAAGGACAAAGACGGCGAACCAATCTTTGACCGATGGAAAATTCAAGTGAGTTGGCTAGGGCTTGCCGCTCAACTCCTAAACCGAAGAAACGGGAAATGGCGCCGGCGGCGCTATTAGCGTGAATGGTTGATAAAACTAAATGCCCGGTTGAAGCGGCTTCAATGGCAATCTTGGCGGTTTCGTCATCGCGAATTTCACCAATCATCATGATGTTTGGATTTTGACGGAGCAGGGAGCGCATCGCCGAAGCAAATGTGTATCCATGTTCCGTATCGATTTGCGTTTGCATAACGCCAGGCAATTGATATTCAATCGGATCTTCAACCGTAATAATCTTTACATCCGGTTTATTTATTTTATTTAAAATACTATACAGGGTTGTCGTTTTTCCAGAACCAGTTGGCCCAGTCGTAATAATAATTCCCTTGGTTTTTTTAATCGCTTCTTCCAGCGCCGTCAGAGCAACTGAAGTTATACCAAGAGTTTCCATATTTAAATTAGCGGCTGAAGTCGAGAGTAGGCGAATAACAATGGTCTCTCCATAGCCGCCGGAAATGATCGATATTCGACAATCCATCTTGCGATCACTCAGCCGAAGCGAGAAACGACCATCTAAAGTGGCGACTTTAACATTGGTGGCAAAACCTGCCAGAATTTTCATTTCGGAAAGCACGGGTAAGTAAGCAGTCGTCGGCAAAGTTAAGACATCATGCAACACGCCGTCAATTCTAAATCTAACTTTAACGCCGATATCAGTCGGTTCGATATGGATGTCGCCGGCACTGTTTTGAATCGCTAAAGCCATAATGAGCGTGATCACTTCTTTAGAGGGGATGTTACTTATCAGCTCGGACATTTGTTTTACATCTTGGCTGATGGAGGCTGCCTTAGCTAATACTTCATCGCTAATATTTAAACCGCGACCGATAGTTTGGGAGACTACAATATCATAAAGCTCATTGACGTAATCGAAATTACCGATAACTCGGTAAACTTCTTCAAGCGAAGTGGTACCGTCGAAACATTTTAAAACGCCGTCCTGAAGCATGGTAATCATTCCATTTTCGATGGCTTGCTGCAAAATTTTAAACGACGGCGCTTTGTCGATGGTCAACTGCTTGATGTTATCCACCATGGTGAAGATTTCATAAATACCAAGACGTCCTTTATATCCTGTATTATTACAACTCAAACAACCGGCGCCAGACTTGTAAAGCATTGGCAGATTATGAGGAATGTTCACGCCAGATTTTGGCGAGACAACGGCCAATATTTTATCTACCTGTTCTTTTTCTTCATTGCTTAATTTATGTTCGACTCGGCAATTAGGGCATAAACGGCGGACTAAGCGTTGCCCGATGACAGCATTAATTGAAGGGACTAAAAAATAAGGCTTTACCCCTAAATCGATTAATCTGGGAATCACACCGGCCGCATCGTTGGTGTGCAAGGTAGATAGCACTAGATGGCCTGTTATAGAAGCTTGGACGGCAATTTCCGCAGTTTCTAAATCGCGGATTTCGCCGATCATTAAGACGTTTGGATCTTGGCGAAGAATTGAACGCAGACCATCAGAAAAAGAATAGCCTTTAGCGGTGTCGACTTGGCTCTGATTAATTCCGGGCAACTGATATTCAATCGGATCTTCTAAAGTAATAATCTTTGTGCCGGGCCGGTTTAATTTGTTCAAAATCGCGTAGAGAGACGTGGTTTTTCCTGAACCGGTCGGGCCAGTAGTTAGGATTAAACCGTTAGGTTTAGCAATTTCTTGCTGCAAGATGCTAAAGACTTCGGATCTGATACCGAGTTTTTCAAATTCTAAAGCGGACGTTGAAGAATCAAGCAGACGCAGCACGACGCTTTCGCCATAAGCCGTTGGGAGAAAAGATGAGCGAACGTCTAACTTTCGATCAGACAAGGCAATGCTAAAACGCCCGTCTTGCGGCTTGTTAGTGATATTTATTTTTACCTTGGCCAGAATTTTTATGCGAGTCGCAATCTTTTGCCACTTACCGCCGGTAATAACCGCCGCTTCCTGTAAGACACCGTCAATCCGCAATCTGATTACCGCCCCTTTATCTTCGGCCTCAACGTGGATATCGCTGGCGCCGACTTTGATAGCGGCGGCTAGCATTAAAGTAACCACATCGGAAATATTAACCTCGTTTATCTTTTCATTTAATAGATGATAATCCGTTAGCTCCTTCTTGAATTGGTTTAGCTTTTCTTCGCTGATTTCGACCAGACCCTCGTAAGGTTTTACTTTCGGTAGGGTTTTGTAAAGTTCAAAGGCGTGGTCAAAACTATTTTCGGAAATTAAAAAAAGAGTACTTTGGTTAAAATATCGGTCTGCCAAATCTTGAACTAGGTCCGTAACGGCTTGGTTCGGTTCGGTAGTACCCAGATGGATAGTCTTTCCGTCATAATAAAAACAGACCAATTTTAGACTTTTGGCATTTTCTTCGTCGATTAAAGCTAGGGCTTCGGGACTGATAGGAAAACCTACCAGATTGATATATGGGAGACCAAGAGATCTGGCTTGGCTTTCGGTGGATCTTTCTATCTCTTTAGCTTTTATTTCGGCTTGTTTTTTCGAGAACTTGTCCAAAACCGAATCTTCTTCGGGCAAATCATCGTTAATTAAATTATCGATCGAGGCCAAATCACTCATAGTCAGGAAATGAGATTATTTTTTTGTCTTTTTGCTTCCAATTTTCTTTTTAAAGATTCTTTCAATTTTAGCTTCAGCGCCTTTAGTTTTTAATTCCAAGAAAAGGATGGTCCAGGATGAGGTTTGAAAAGTCATGAGGACGGCCGCCGTTAAAATAAGAATTAAGAATGAGAAGATAGTCACTAGGTATAAGGGCAATAAAGCATTGAAGATAATTAGCGTTAGGATAATCGGCAACAGGACGACTGACAGGATAAACATGGCTACTAGGCCGATTAAAAAATTGATTAGGAATAAGGTAATAGCCATTTCTAAGCTGACCAGCCAGTTGCGGCAGAATAATGTATAGCCCGCTTCAACTGATTTTACAAAGCTATGTTTTTCTAGGACGTTGTAAGCGATGGCATATTTTACGATCAAAGATATAGAAATCGCAACGGGCAGGAAAACAATAAAGAACAGGGTGTAAATCAGAATCGCGAAATTGGAATCTTTAAAGTATAAAAAGATAAGCGGCAAGCTAAGAAGCAGGAATAATAATGAAATTAAAACTTTTAAGACGATATTCAATCCTAAAACCGGCCAAAACTTTCGGTCACGAGTAAACATTTCACTCCAGAAACTGACATGCTTCTCCTTATTTTTAGAAGCCATAAAAATTTTGCTCCACTTAACTAAGGCCACTTGAGACTTAACGCAAAGCCAAAGAAGAATAAAGGCGAGGCCGGCCATTAAAAGAAGCAGTAAAACTATACCGAAACCGACTCTTGGTTGGGTGTAGCAGACACTCCCTAAATCTGACCAAAAAGTTGGAGATAAAATAGTGGAACCCGTTTGCATTTTATCGTAAACACCAGCGCCGTAATCTTCATTTAGGATTTTTGTTAAGATCTGATATTCGCCGCCGGCCGAAAGTACAAAAGCAAGAAAGCCAAATATCCATAATTTTTTATGTTGCTTGGTAATTGTCCAAGCCGAACCCAAGACTGATCGATAAGAAAACATAGTTTTTTAGCTAATTTTTTAAAATTTTTGTATAAATTAATTTAATTTTTAGAGGTTGAAAAAAAAGAAAATCTTTGTTAATATTATATCATATTTATGAAATAATTTCCAAATCATTATGAGCCAAGTTATCACCGATGAGAAGCAAGTGGATGAAGTTTTAGGCCGAGGGGTAGAAAAAATTTATCCGACTCGCGATGAACTGAAGAAAAAACTGATGTCAGGCGAGAGACTGCGCCTTTATTGCGGCTTTGATCCCAGTGCGCCATCGCTTCATGTCGGTAATGCTATCTTAATCGGCAAACTCGGACAGTTTCAAAGATTGGGTCACGAAGTTATTTTTTTAATTGGCGGATTTACCGGTATGATTGGTGATCCGACTGATAAGCTGGCAGCGCGAAGCAAACTAACCCGCGAACAAGTAATGGCCAATGCCACAAATTTTGTCGCCCAGGCTTCAGCCTATCTGTCTTTTAAAGGTGAGAATCCGGCTCTTGTAAAATACAACAATGATTGGAATGATAAAGTCAGCTTTAAGGATTTGATCGAGCTGGCGTCTAACTTTACCGTCCAACAGATGATTACGCGCGACATGTTTCAGAAACGGTTGGCCGATGAGAAACCGATTTTCTTGCACGAATTTTTATATCCCTTAGCCCAGGCCTATGATAGCGTTTTTATGGATGTCGACTTAGAAGTTGGTGGCAATGACCAGATGTTTAACATGATGTGTGGCCGCGATTTAATGAAATCCCTTGGGAAAAAAGATAAGTCAGTCTTAACTATGAAGCTCTTGGCAGATAATAATGGCAAGAAGATGGGCAAGAGTGAAGGCAATGCTTTCTTTCTGGACGATACGGCGGGTGATATGTATGGTAAGGTTATGTCTTGGGCTGATGGCGTTATGCCTTCGGCTTTCGAACTTTGTACGGAAGTGCCAATGGAAGAGGTGAAGCAGCTGATTTCTCAGATGGAATCGGGCAACGTCAATCCGCGAAATCTTAAGATGCGCTTGGCTTATGAAATTACGAAGATTAATCACGGGGAGGCTGGGGCCAGCGAGGCGCAAGCCAATTTTGTCAAAACGGTTCAAAACAAAGAAGTCCCGACGGAAATAGAGACTCGAAAAGTCGAGTGCGAAAAAATAAACATCGTTGATTTATTGATATTGCTTGAATTGGCGAGCAGTAAGACCGAAGCGCGGCGCTTGATTGAACAGGGGGGCATAAAAATCGGGGAAGGCGAAACATTAGAACCAGTCTCTGATTTTAAAGTTGATATTGAAATTAAAAATGGTCTGATAGTTCAGCGAGGCAAGCGCCAATTCATAAAAATAGAAAAATAACCTGGCTGTAAATTTTGAAATTTTTTGTAAAAAAATAAATTATTTTTTAAAAAGGAGAAAATTTTTCTCCTTTTTGGTTTTTTGGGGACGCTTCTGGTTATTTCTAGGTACGCGGTAATAAAATTTGATATTTTTTTAAAACATAAATCCCTAATTAATATAAGGCGATTTCTGATTAAAAAAAATTATTTAAAAATGTTTTTACGGCTGCGAGAAACTTTTTACCAAAAAAATAAAAACCAGAAAAAAATTGCAAAAAGTATTGCTAATAGAAAAACTTAGATGTATAATTATAGATATAATTCTTGGTCGAATATTTTAAAAAAGATTGTTTAAAAAAAATTCAAATTTATTTTAAACATCATTTAGAAAAGGAGGTGATATTATGTCAGCTAAAAAACCTGCAACAAAGAAAGTTATGAAGAAAGTTGCCCCTAAGAAGGCCGTTAAGAAAGTTGTAAAGAAAGTTGTAAAGAAAGCTGCCCCTAAGAAGGCCGTTAAGAAAGTTGTAAAGAAAGCTGCCCCTAAGAAGGCCGTTAAGAAAGTTGCTAAAAAGAAATAGTATTTAAAAATACTTAACTCTTTTTATATAAAATCAATAAAGTTTATTGATTTAAAAATTATACATAAACCATCCTAGAAATAGGGTGGTTTTTGTAAGCCGAAATCTTTAAAAAAAATTCATCGCCACTATGCTAGACTGGAATCATGCGCAAAACTCTAATTTTCATCAGCCTTTTGGCTTCAATAATCTATTTCAATTTATCGTACCAGTCCTGGTTCCAGTCGGGTGTTTTTCGAATTTTCTTTTTTGATGTCGGGCAGGGAGACAGTGAGCTGATTATTACTCCCGGCGGCCAGACAATCTTAATCGATGGCGGTCCGGATAATAAAGTCCTGCGCGGTCTGGGCTCCGCTTTGCCTTTTTGGAAGCGGCATATCGATTTGTTAATCATGACCCACGCCCATGATGACCACGTGACTGGCTTAGTCGAAGTCAGCCGTCGCTATCAGATTAAAGATATTTTGTATAATAATTTAGACTTTGAGACGCCAGCCCTTGAAGCGTTTAAAAAAGAAACAGATGGAAAAATAAAAATGACTAACGCTGAAAGCGGGATGCGTTTTGAGTTTGATAATAATTGTTCCTTATCTATTTTAGCAACTGCCAAAGAAGTCCAGGTGAATGAAAATGACTACTCGATCGTATCGATGTTTGATTGTTTAAATCGGAAAGTTTTAATTGGCGGCGATGCGGGCACGGCAGTTGAAAAAAAATTATTAAGCAGCGGTCTTGATTTACAAGCCGATATTTTAAAAGTTTCTCATCACGGGTCGCTGTCGGCCAGCTCACTAGAATATTTAAAAGCGGTTTCGCCTTCAGCCGCAGTGATATCGGTTGGGGTAAGTAATACTTTTGGGCATCCATCGCCAGTGATTTTAGATAGGTTGCAAACTCAATCTATTAAGGTCTACCGAACGGACACTCAGGGCACTATAGAGTTTTTAGCTAATAATAAATCAATAAAACTCAAAATTTCCGGTGGATAAACTGTTCACAACCCCCTTGACAAACTATAATTGATATGATACAATTAATCGTTAACAAGTGAATAAGAAATACCAAAGGCCATTTTGAACGGGTCAGGCACGACAAGCATGGGGATGTTCTCACTAGGGTTTTTTGGGCCTACAAAAGATGAATCAATAATCTATTTATTTTCGTTTTTTGTGGGCTCTGGAATTCCTAGGAGATATTTTCTTGCCTACCCGTTTAAGCTGGTCTTTTTTTGTGTAAAAAAATAGATACCGATTATGGTATCTATTTTTAATTAATTTAATTTATTGGAGTACTCGTGGCTGTAACTGGTGTTGAGGTCGCTGATTTCCCAATCAAGCAAACTTGTTGCCAGGGGACATAATGCGATTTGAATCGAGTCGATTTTAATTCGCCGCTTGGATAGGTGACTGAATAATCAAAGTAGGCGTCGGCGCCATTATGGGCCGATTCAGAACACTTCTTCTCACCAGGTTTTAAATCAGTAGTTTCAGTTAATTTAGGTGGCGCCGGTTTAGTTATATTATAAACAACCGGTGTTGTGGAGGTGGCAATCCGTCCATCTTTCTTGCCCCAGAAATCGAAATACAAATCATCTTTAACAATACGAGATTGGATTAAGATATAGGAACCAGAGTCATTTAAGAAACGAACATCTGGCCAGGGATCATAAACTGCCGCGTCGGTTCCCGCTGGTTCATAATAAACGACGCGGTATGAATGATTTTGACGAGCGGTTATTGGTAGACCGGAGGTAAGAGCTGATCTAAAGATAGTTGTAGCGACTTGGCATAACCCACCACCAAACTCAGGAATGGTTTTATTGTTTTTAATAACTAATTCTGGTAAATAACCAGTAGTTTTATCAATAACTCCCAGAGTTTTAACTAAAGAAAATTCTTCACCAGGAGCTATCAAAATGCCATTAACTGCATCGGCACCGACTTGGATATTGTGGCGCCTGTTGGCTGGCGAACCAGCAAAATGAGATTGGCCAGTACCGATTATTTCTTGAATTTGATAGGCGTCGGTATTGTCTGATAATTCGCTGGCCACTTTATCTACCACAAGCTCAGCTTCGTTTTGGCCATTTATCAAATATTGTTCTTTTATTTTAGCGGCGCTGGCCTCTAAATTTGTTTTTTGACCTTCGGCTCCGGCTTGCCAGCTCGACATCTTGCCGTTAACCATTTCATATTTCGGTTTCTTGGCTTCCTGATCAATACTGGGAGCAATCTTATCTTTTAAGTAGCTAGAAATCTTTTCGGTGTCCAGGGATAGGTGATAATTACCCGCTTCGCCCTCGCTGATTATCCAGGAGGCGAGAATTTCTTTTTTGACGGTCCAGGAGCTGCTAGTGCTTGATATATTGGCCGTCAATTTTAAATCACCTCGGGAAATTAGATTTTCAGCGGCTGGCATTAATGGTTCTAAATCACTAACTTTAATCTTTGGTCTAGCGGTAATCGTTTTAAGACTGATCGTTTGGTCGTTTAAGTTTTGCAGGCCTTCATTGATGTGGCTTAAAGCTAAATCGAAATCAATCTGTCGGCCGACTCTTTCGGGAACGGTATTAAATGAGATATCTGAACCGGTATTCTTTTGGACTTCAAGGGCAGCGTTTTGCGGAGCAACTTCGACATCTTTTAGGTTCTCACTAATATACGCCTTGGCCCGGTCAGCGTCCAAAGAATAAGACATAGTGATTTTTTGATCTGAAAAGGCGCCCTTAATCTTATTTTTCAAATATGACAGGAAGGAATTTTTTGGGCTGGCCGCTTGTAATTTTGAAAAAGTCTCGTCTCGGTTATAGACAAAAACTGGGAAAGACAAATCGGTATTGGCGGCAATATTCGAAGGCAGAGTTATTTGTTGCGAGGCGTAGGCGATTTGTAATCCCGAGGTTTCGATTCGACTGGCTTCGCTGTTAATCTTGTCTTCCGCTTCCTGTTCCGTCAGTCCGCCAAGATTAATGGAACCGATGCTAATTCCCGGGTTGATTCGATTACGATAATTATTATTCCAATTAATATAAAGGACGCCAAAGACAAGAGCGATTAAAAATAAAAAAACCACTGAAAATATAATGGCCTTTTTTTTGTCGCTTATTTTGTTCATAGATTTTTCAGATTTAGAAGGATCAACTTTTGCCGCCTAAAATCTCATTCAATATTTCTTTAGCGAGGATATTTTCAGGTTCGCGACTCGCGGAATCGAAATTGATTTGCAAATTCAAAGTTTGCCCGACTGATAGATTTTCCGGTAATTTATCTTTAGGTAAATACACTAGATTGCTATCTTGGTCTTGCAGGATGGCTTGCTCGCTTGAGATATCTTTTATGATAAGAGAATAATCCATAGTTTAGTTTTTGGCCGTTACTTTGATAGATTTACGGTCGGTTTTATGCAGGGTGATAACTAAAATTCCGTTTTCCAGCTCAGCATCAACTTTATGGCTATCAACTTCGGCCGGTAAAATAATTGAACGGGAAAATGATCCGAAGTAGCATTCTTTATAAAAATAATCTTCTTCTTTTATATTTATATCTTCTTGCCGTCTGCCTTTTATCGTTAGTAAATCGTTGTGCAGAGATATTTTTAAATCCTCAGGATTAACTCCGGCGATGGCCGATTTAATTATGATTTCCGTCGGTGTCTGATAAACATCAACCGATAATTGCCCCTCGAGTTCTTTCTCACCCGTCCACTCACTAATAGAAGGGAATTCGTTCTCGTCTATTACAGCTTGTTCTTTTTTGGCAAATAAATTGTTAAGCATAAAAATAAGAGTATATGATGTGGGCCCGTGCAGACTCGAACTGCAGACCTCTACGATGTCAACGTAGCGCTCTAACCAACTGAGCTACGAGCCCGGTTTAATTGGCTCACCACAATCCATCAATATTTATAATGGTATCAGCTTTATCCCTAAAAGTAAATATGAAAAATAAACAAAAAATGCCCGTTTTATCAGTCATTTCGGTGCGCCCAGATGGAATCGAACCATCGACCCCCGCTTTATAAGAGCGGTGCTCTAACCGCTGAGCCATGGGCGCTATACGTATAAACTCAGATTAATCTTCTATATATATAGCACTTGAGCCCTGAGAGCGCAAGATTATTTAGGTAGATTACTCAGTTTAATTTCCAGCTTATTTAAATATTCCGCGGTCGCGTCTTCGAGTTTTCCGTCTAGCTGGGCCTCGGCGATTTTCGGATTACCGCTAGGGGAATATTCTTTCAAGATATCTAGAGCATTAATATTTTTTACGGAGTACAGAATAACTTTATTTTTTTCAGTATCGGGGTTTTCAAATATCATTGTTATGGCGTAAGCTTCAGGAATATTAATAATCA
>Ga0209125_1000102_pt1 | contig 145065 bp, 115 predicted proteins | sample BarGraIncub1131A_FD_184503 | JGI IMG/M metagenome (GOLD analysis project Ga0209125, IMG submission 184503) | Arctic peat soil microbial communities from Barrow, Alaska - Barrow Graham LP Incubations 11-31A (SPAdes) (version 2) | ecosystem: Environmental > Terrestrial > Soil > Wetlands > Peat... | reverse complement strand
ATTTCATAACTGCCATTAAGGGCACAGAAATGGAATCAATGGATATAAAGGATATTTTTAGGAATATAAGCAAATTTCCGGTGGCAGTCAGAAATAACGGTGGTGGTTATTTCAACCATACCTTTTATTGGGAAGGCATGAAAGCTTCTGGAGGTGGCTTACCAACCGGAAAATTATCAGATGCCATTACAAAATCGTTTACCTCCTTTGATGAGTTTTAAAGATAAGCACTCGGGCAGCCACGTATTGCAGGGTTTAGTTTGATGGAGTCTTTGCCGATTTGTCAGATTGGCTAAACAGTATCAGGAATATGGAAATTTTTAAATCTTCCTTCCATGACCAACAAAATGGTACACGAGCTTGTAACCCGTTAATCGGTCCTTTTGGAAAAGACTTCCACTAAATGGAATTTCCTTTTCATGAACTTATTCCTATGTGAAAATCATTTCAAATTGCCTTGAGATTCAAGACTTGACGATGATGCCTCCTCATTAAAAAAAATCGTAAACATAAAAGGAATAAACTACTCTGAAATCTGTGAATGATGTAAATCTTTTCAAAAATTATGTAACAATTATTTGAATAACGACTACCACCTTTGTATAGTTCTAAAAAACATTCCTAACTTTTAAAGATTAAAAAATGAAAAGTTCATACTTAATATTAGCACTATTTATTACAATTTTTTCTTCTTGTAATAATAATTCCCGGAACACTAAAAGTCAAGATGGGGCAATGCTTAAGAAAGACATTTCCGAAAAATCTACAAATAATCAAATAACTTCAGTTGATCCAAAAAATACTAATTTGAAAGGATTTACAAGTAACATAGAAAAGGATGCACTGAAAAATGAGAATTTCAGAAAAGTATTATACACAGCCAAACATCTCCAGATTGTACTCATGAGTTTAAAACCAGGTGAAGAAATCGGTGAAGAAATTCATGCTACCAGTGATCAGTTTTTCCGGTTCGAAAGCGGGAATGGCAAATGCATTATAAATGGAAATGAATATAATGTTGGGAATGGAGATGTGATTGTTGTACCGGCAGGTTCTAAGCATAATGTAATAAATACTGATGCAAAAAAAGATTTGAAAATGTACACAATCTATGCCGTCCCTCAACACAAAGATGGCCTCATAAATGCAACAAAAAAAGATGCTGAGAATAATGATGTCAAATTTGACGGAAAAACAACGGAATGAATCTCAGTTAAAAACCACAAAAAGGATTTACTTTAACCGTCAATAATCATATTTGGATAAATACAAGTACTAAAATCATTTAATCCACAATAAGATGCCACTAAAAAATGGAAAATCAAAGAAGGTGATCAGTTCAAACGTGGAAGAATTACTTCATGAATGCAATCAGACAGGAGCGATTGGAACGAGCCATCCAAAGTCGATGGAAAAGGCACAAAACAGGCAGTAGCAATAGTATATTCAAAGGCAAAGAAGAAATAGCACAACTGAATTTTAATAAATTCTAAAATGGATCTGTGAGTTCGCTGATACGGATTAGTTTCTTATTTACAAACTCTTCAAGACTCAATTCAGAGAGTTCCCCGCCCATAACTCGAACACTTGGTGCCTCCAAAAGGAAGGTCCGTCTGTGTCTAGGTAAGATGATTGATAAAAATCATACCAGTATCGATCTGATCCACCACTTGCTTACCCCGTTCAAAAATGTGTGAATGATGTAATTTTTCTCTGGAATTATATAATACTTATCCGATTATAGGTGCATAACTTAGTTCATTCAAAGTATTGTTGCATATAATTTAAAAAAGAACAAATATGAAAGGGAACAAAGAATTACTTACAGTCTTGAATTCGCTTTTGGCAGATGAACTCACTGTGATAAACCAATACATGGTTCAATCTGAAATGTGTGCAAACTGGGGTTACAGTAAGCTCCACAAAGCTATCCGCAAACAGGCAGTGGATGAAATGTTCCATGCCGAATGGCTTATTGAGCGAATCATTTTTTTCGAGGACTCGCCAACGGTATCCAAACTTAATCCGATGAAGATTGGTAAAACTGTATCAGAAATAATCAGTAACGACGACGACACTGAACTTAAAGTTGTCAGTGAATACAACGATGCAATCAAACTCGCCCGTGAGGTTGGTGATCAAGGTACCGTTGACTTGCTTACAAAAATACTTAAAATGGAAGAAGACCATGTCGATTGGGCAGAAATACAACGTGCACAAATTGAGCAAATGAGTATGGCGAATTATCTTGTTAATCAAACTGAAAGTCCTGCGAGCTGATTCATGGAATTTTAAATAATCCATCTTGGAAAAAGTATATAGGCATTTGGAAAGAGGTTTTGAAAAACCAACCTTGATCGCTATTGCCATACCAGGCAATTCCATGGAAAAGAGACAAAACAGGCGGTAGCAATAGCCTACTCCAAGGCAAAGAAGAAATAGCAAAAATGGAAACAAATAAATTATTTTCTCCTGATAAGGTTGGATCAGTTGAGGTTAAAAATCGTATTGTAATGGCACCTATGACAAGATGTAGGGCAATTGGGAATATCCCCAATGAATTGATGGCTGAATATTACAAGCAACGCTCGGGTGCCGGGTTAATAATTACAGAAGGAACTTCGCCATCGCCCAATGGGTTGGGTTATGCACGTATTCCTGGGGTTTTTAATAATCTGCAGGTCGAAGGTTGGGAAATGATTACTTCAGCCGTGCATAAAGCTGGAGGGAAAATAATTGTTCAGCTTATGCATACCGGAAGGATAAGTCATCCTTTAAACATGCCAGCGGGAGCACAAATAATTGCACCTTCAGCAGTAAAAGCAGCAGGTCAGATGTGGACCGATTCGAAACAGTTACAGGATTTTCCGGTACCCAAAGAAATGAATGCTGAAGACTTGGTACATGCAAAAACAGAATATGTTGCAGCAGCTAAAAATGGCATAGATGCAGGATTTGATGGTGTGGAGTTGCATTCTGCAAACGGTTATCTGCTTGAGCAATTCCTGTCGCCTGTGAGTAATATCCGTAAAGATAACTATGGCGGAAGTATTGAAAAAAGATGCCGGTTTGTTCTGGAAGTAGTATCTGCCGTTGCACAGTCCATTGGAAAAGAAAAAACCGGTATTCGTTTATCTCCATATGGAGTTGCAAGCGATATGCCGCATTACCCTGAAATAGATGAAACCTATAAATATCTGTCTGAGCAACTTAACAAGCTTGGGATAGCATATATTCATCTAGTTGATCATTCAGCTATGGGAGCTCCTGCAGTGCCATTGAAAATCAAGAAACTCATACGAAACAATTTTAAAAATATCTTAATCCTCTCGGGTGGCTATGACAAACAAAGAGCAGAGGCTGATATTCAAAGTGGACTGTGTGATCTCGTGACATTCGGACGTCCGTTTATTAACAATCCAGATCTTGTTGAACGATTTAAAAATAATTGGCCTTTATCACAAGATCTCAAAATGGATCTATTTTATTCGTCAGATGAAAAAGGGTACACAGATTATCCTAACTATAAAAAATGAACAAAAATATTTTGGATCAACTGATGAAATCATTTATCTTTTGGCAAAGATGGTTGTTTTACAGCAGTTTGTTATTTGCCTTGTTCGGGATTCTCTTTGCCTTATATGGGAATAATCCTTTTTTTGTGTCCTATAATAATGCACTGGCTCATGTTTTCTGGGGAAGTAAAAATATACCGATTGAAGTAGAACCATTTAGGGCTTTTGTATGGGGGCCATTAGGAGGTACTATAGCCTGTTGTTATATTTTATTAGCCTTTATAGCATGGTTTCCATTCCAGAGAAAAGAGCGTTGGGCAAGAAATGCAATTATGGTAGCTTTCGGGATATGGGTTGTGTTGGATTCAGCAGTTTGCTTTGAAAAAGGCGTGTATTTTCAGGTATATATCATAAATGTATTTTCTATTATAATAAAAGCTTTGCCAATTGTCTTTACATGGAAGGAATTCAAATAGTGTACTGCTTCTTAACATTCATAATAACTAGTTAAAATCTATAGATGAGACTAGATACCGAACACTTATTAAGTTTTTAGAACAAGGTTGATCGAATGTTAAAATGTGTGAATGATGTAACTAATTTACAAAGTTATGTAACAATTGAGTTAATGACTGAGCATAACTTTGTTTCTCTTAATAATCTAAAGTATTTCAATTGGAGATTAAATAATATACCGATGGGCCTCTATTATTTAAAATAAATAAAATCTAGCCGTCATGAAATCATATCTTAAAATATTAATATTTTCTTTAACATTGATCGTTTCTGCTGTCATGTTTCCCAATCAAGGAAAAGCCCAACAGGAAAATGTCAATTTTCAGATCTTCTATGACCAATTAAGTCCTTATGGTCAATGGGTAAATAATCCTAGTTATGGATATGTCTGGATTCCGGATGTAGGAGAAGATTTTGCACCCTATTCAACAGCAGGTCACTGGGTGTTTACAGACTATGGCTGGACGTGGGTGTCGGATTATGAATGGGGATGGGCCCCTTTTCATTATGGACGCTGGAATTTCGATAATTCGTATGGATGGTTTTGGGTTCCTGATAACCAGTGGGGCCCGGCATGGGTGACCTGGAGAAGTGCAGACGGATATTACGGATGGGAACCAATGGAATCCGGACTCAGCATTGGACTTAGTTTTGGCAGATCCTACAACAGAGATAACGATCATTGGACCTTTGTGAGAGACGGGGATATTGAACGACCTGATATCAGTCTTTATTATGCAAATCAAAATGATCGCAACCGGATCGTTCAATATTCTACGGTTATCAATCATACCTATATTGATAAAAGCCGGAATGCTACCTATGTCTCGGGACCATCTCGTGAAGATGTACAAAGAGTTACCGGAAGAACAATGAAATCGGTGGTTATTCAGGAGAATGACAGACCGGGTCAGACAATGATCAATGGACAACTGCGTATTTTCAGACCTCAGATTGATCGAAACAACAATAACAATCAAAGGTCTGCTCCATCCAGAATCATTGATATTAAGGACGTGAAAAGACCTTCAGAAAGAGCCAATGCTAATCAACTAAGAAACGCAAATCCAGGCGATCAAAACAGGACTATACAACAACCTGATAATGTAATTGAGCAGGATTTAAACAGTTCTAATATGCCAAAAAATGTTATTCCTTCCGGTAATGACAGAAGGCTGCAACAACCATCAAATGGTGTCCAGCAGAATAATTATAACAGGCCTAATGTACCACAAAATCAGGTTCCTGTTAGTAATAACAGAGAACAACTACCAACTTCGGCAACTCCACAAAACATTCCTGATCCAAAACCTGTAGTCCCTCAGAATACGATTCCTTCTGTAAATGATAGAAGGCAACCATCACAGAGAGCAAACACTCCGGCAAGCAATTATAATCCAAGGCCCTCTGTTCCGGAAAATGCAATTCCTGCAGTCATTGATAGAAGGCAACAGCGACCTGTTACCGTAAATCCTCAAAATAAAAATGCAGGACCTGCACAACCACAAACAGTAAAACCTACAGTGAATAATAACAGAGTACAACAGACAAAAACTGTCAGGACTGTTAACAATATAAGAAATCAGAAAAACATCAAACCCGTTGAGGAAACGCAGAAATAGATATCAAATTTTCTGAGGTTATAATATACCTTGAAAAGAGTTTTAAAGAATACTATCAAATTGGTTTAATAATCTTAATAAGATGAAAACAAATAACATGAAAAAGGTATTGATTGCATTGGATTATGATCCAACAGCAAAGAGAGTAGCTGATATAGGTTTTTTATTGGCTAAATCTATGGAAGCAGAAGTCGTTTTGATGCATGTAGTATTGGATCCGGTTTATTATTCGAATGTTGAATATTCTCCGATTATGGGATTTGAAGGAAATACACAGATTTTTCCTATTCAGTTGGAAAACAGTAATGGACTGAAAGATGCTTCACAACAGTTTCTTGATAAATTTAAACTTCACCTTGGTGACAAAACAATTCAAACTGTGGTAAAGGAAGGAGATTTTGCAGAAACCATTTTAAAGACGGCAAAAGACCTCCATGTTGATATCATTGTTATGGGATCACACAGCAAGAAATGGCTAGAAAACATAGTGATGGGAAGTGTAGTTGAAAAGGTGCTACGCCAAACCACGATACCACTGTTCATTATACCTACCAAAAAAAGATAATGTTTTAAGATAGTGAGTTGGTTACTACAATAGGTTTGGATTAGAATTAGACCGGGAATGATCTTTGAATGTATTTCTTTTAGAAATGCACCAAAACATTTCCGGTTTTTAAATGGTTATTTTAGAATATTCATAAACAATATGTTAAAATGAGATTCAATAGATTTTTCCTCCTATTTTTTGTTTCATTTTTCATAAATGGAATTGTTTTAGCGCAGATTGAGCCTGCTAAAAAAGATTCCACACAAGTGTATAAAAAACTTGAATCTTTTTCAGGACGAAGTAAGTTTAATAAGTTTATGTACAGATTGATTTTTAAGCCTGTTCAAAAACCACAGGGGAAAAGAACCTTTGAACCTGATCATAATTTATTAATCAGAAAGCCATACAGCTTTTTTGAAGGAAAGATCATCCGGCAAATTAATGTTATAACGCTTGATCCGTTTGGTTATTCAGTAGAAGATACCACGGAAACAACTCAAAACTTTTTATTTGATGTAGGTAATAAACTTCATATAAAATCACAAAATATTACAATCCGTAATCTGTTACTCATTCATCGTAATCAAATATTTGATTCTTTAAAGGTCAAAGAATCTGAACGATTGGTTAGGAGCATGGGATATGTGAGCAATGTTTCATTTATTATTGTTAATGTCCCCAATAGTAAAGATTCAGTGGATATAAATATCCGTGAGCTAGATAACTGGAGCCTTGTTCCTAAAGCCATCATTTCTACTTCACGCAACACAGTCAACATGGATGATAAAAATTTTATGGGATTTGGACATGAATTTCAGAATATTTTTACAAGAAATTTTAGTAGTGGAATTAATGCTTTCCAGACAAGTTATACGATACCCAATATCCGCAACACCTATATCAACTCGATGTTGCTTTATAAGATAGATGGTAATAATAACTTTACAAGGAGCCTTCAGTTTGACAGACCTTTTTATTCTCCATTGGCTAAATGGGCTGCGGGCGCATATCTTTCTACCCAGTTATCAAAAGATTCATTGAAGGTTATCAACTCTCCTTATGTTCCTTTAAATCTGAAATTTGATACTCAGGATTATTGGGCAGCTAAAGCATTTAGGGTTTTCAAAGGGAATACAGAAGAGGAACGTGTCACCAATTTAATAGTATCGTTGCGTTATCTGCGGGTACGCTATTTTGAAAGACCTGCGGAGATTTATGACCCAATACATTTCTATTCCAACGAGGATTTTTATATGGCAGGCGTAGGAATTTCGAGCCGGAAATATTTTCAGGATAAGTATGTCTATAATTATGGATTTATTGAGGATATTCCGGTCGGAAAAGTCTATTGTTTAACTGGAGGTTACCAAATAAAAAATAATATAATACGTCGTTATCTGGGATTGCAGTATTCAATTGGAAATTATCACACTTGGGGATACATGAGTTACAATATTGTGTTTGGAACTTTTTTTCATGCTTCTAAAGTTGAACAGGGGGTTGTAACCGGAAGCATTAATTATTTTACCCATTTGTTCGAAATCGGGAAATGGAAATTCAGACAATTTGTAAAACCACAAATAACAATTGGAATTACCAGGACTGTAAATGACAGTTTAACTCTCAAAGATGGGAACGGTCTGGATGGATTTAACAGTGCAGATTTATCCGGAACCAAACGCTTATTGTTTTCGTTACAGACACAATCCTATGCTCCCTGGAATTTAATTGGATTCCATTTTGGGCCTTATCTTGTTTATTCAATGGGTATGCTGGGCAGTGGAGCAAAAGGTTTTAGAAATAGTAAATTATATTCTGAAATAGGATTGGGTGTTTTAATTAGGAACGAAAATTTAGTGATTAGTACATTTCAGTTTTCCATCTCGTTTTATCCTTCAATTCCGGGTGCCGGTTTAGATGTTTTTAAAATAAATGCCTTTAATACTACAGATTTTGGCCTTACAGATTTTGTAATAGGTAAACCTAAAACCGCTTTATTTCAGTAAACAAAGTGTATAATCCATTTATCAGACCTATATATTGATTTTTTAGAATGTGTGAATGATGTAACTCTTTCCAAAAGTTATGTAACACTTTTATAGCATCACCTCATTAGATTTGTAAATGAATTGAATTTTTTATTCTGGCAGAATCAGGATTGATAAATCATCAAAACACTTACACATTCTTTTAATATCGTTTATATGAAAACACTATACCTTTTGGCCTTTTTACTTTTCTCCCCCTCCTTTCTTTATGCACAACAACCAATAAAGGCCGATACGATAAAACCAGGTCAGGGTTCTGCAAAGACACAATTGAAGGATATTAAAGAAAGGAAAAAAGACTTACTTACAGATTCTACCGACAATGAGGCTGCAAAGACGGCACTCATTGATACAACAATTCAAAATAAGTATGGTGATTTACTCAGAGACGATCCTGAATATAACAAAAAAGCTCCTTTTTGGAAACCGGCTCTGGGTGTTCCTGCAATTCTTGCTTTTACATGGTCTTTTGACCGGTTTATTTTAAATGCTGATTATGCACGAACAGGTATAACCACCTGGAAATATAATATCAAAAATGGATGGGAGTGGGATAATGACCGTTTCGGGATTAATTTCGTTGGTCATCCCTATTCCGGAGCATTGACTTTTAATTCAGCACGAACGAACGGTTATAATTTCTTGCAATCTTTTGGGTTTTCAGTAGCCGGAAGTGTATTGTGGGAGTATTTTGGTGAAAACACCCGTCCTTCTTATAACGATGTGATCAATACTCCAATAAGTGGGGCATTTTTAGGTGAAATCATGTATCGGTTAAGTTCAAATATTCTTGATGACAGAACTGTTGGTAGCGAAAGGGTTTTCCGTGAAATACTGGGCGGATTAATTGATCCAATTAGAGGGGTAAACAGGTTATTACAGGGAAAGACTTTCCGGGTAAACAAGAAAGAAGTTTATGAGAAAAATCCCTTGAATGTTTCATTATACGCCGGAGTACACAGCGTAACCGGACCCTCAAACCCTGGTTTTGGTACAGGGACAAATAGTTTAATGATCAATACCCAGTTTGATTACGGGAATCCTTTTGAAATCCGTAATCGAAAACCTTTTGACTTTTTCAAATTGAGGGTTGACTTAAATTTTGGTGTGGGTAGGAAATATCTCGATAATGTAATTGGATACGGTATTTTATTCGGCAAGAATATACAAATGGGCAAACTAGCCATTCTGGTAGGCGGATTTCAATATTATGATTATTGGGACAATAAAACATTTGAGCTCGGAACGATTGGCTTTGGAGGAGGTGTAATTACCAAACTGGCAATAAGCGAAACATCAGATCTTTATACCAATTTCCACCTGGCGGTAATTCCTTTAGCTGGAAACAGCACTCGATTTGGTCCTGACACCACTCAACTCAGGGATTACAATTTTGGATATGGTCTTGAGGGAAAGGCCGAAACAACATTAAATCTAGGTAAATATGCAACGACTTCGTTGGTGTATTATTATTACCTGATTCGTACAGGGGTGGGCGCTTCAGGAGATAATTATATTGGCATTTTAAAACCGAGAGTTACGATTCATTTGTTTAAAGACCTGAATATAGGTTATGAACATTTCATCTATTACAACGACCGGTACCTTAAAGGTTTTGCTGCTTTGCATTCGATAAGAACGGAAGATAAACTATTTCTGATGTTCTATTTTGAGAGTAAACAGCGTAAAGGGAAGTATAATTAAAATTAATGAAAGCCATTCTTCACCAATTTTAAATTCAACATTATGTTAAACAAATTTTTCATATTGCTCGTATTCAGTTTTACTTTTCAAACCTACATAATAGCTCAGGTTAAGAAGCCTGAAACAACACCGGAAACCGTAGGGGAAAAGAAACAGGAACGAAAATTATATAGTTTATCTCAATTTGGACATGAAACTTTCCTGTTCGTAAAACAACCGGCTAAGTGGAAGGGAGCTGATTGGATCCGGATTGGTGCTGTAACCGCTTCGACACTTATCGTAATGGGAACATTGGATAAGTCTATGGTTAGAGCAACACAAGGTCAGCAAAACTATTATTACAGCGCTCCTATTGTGGGAGGAAGGATGTATGGTGAATGGTATTCTATTGGAGGGGTCGCAGGAGCGTTTGAGTTATATGGAATTATAGCTAAAGATACTGCAACAAAAAAAATCGCAATAGAATTATTTCAAGCGGGGGTTTATTCAGAGTTGATGACTACGGTTCTAAAAATTGCAGTAGGCAGAGCCAGACCGCTTGTAACTGAAAACCCAAATACCTTTAGGCCATTCGCTCTTATAGGCAATGATTATTATTCTTTTCCCAGTGGACATGCAACTAGCGCTGTAGCACTTTCTACAGTCATGTCGCGACATGCAAAGACTACTTTTTGGAAAATAGCGGCATATGTTCCGGCAGCGTTAACAATGTTTTCAAGGATTTATCAGGATGACCACTGGTTGTCTGATGTAGTGCCGGGTGCTGCCATTGGATATTTTGTTGGTAATTGGGTAGTGGATTTGCATGAAGGAAAGCGTCACCGTATAAATGTAACTTCAGTTGCCCCACTGGCACTCTCGATAAGTCTGGATCCAATGAATTTAACGCAAAATAGGTCTGTCGGGAAGTAGGTAATTGTCATGAAAAGTAAAACCAAGCCACAGAAAATCTGGTATCTGATTAAAGAAACCTTCAATGGATTTGTTGAAGACAATGGCATAAAACTAAGTGCGGCATTATCGTATTATACCATCTTTAGTTTACCGCCACTGCTTCTCATCATCATATCCATAAGTGGGATAGTTTTTGGAGCGGATGCTGCCAGAGGAGAGATGTTTGGACAGATTAATGTGCTGGTTGGCAACGATGCTGCAGTCCAAATCCAGAATACGATAAAAAATGTAACACTAACAAATAGCAATGTTTTTGTAACAACAATTGGAATCATCATCCTTTTTATCGGTGCATCCGGAGTGTTTGCTGAGATACAGGATTCCATAAATTATATATGGGGAATTAAAGCAAAACCAAATCGTGGTATCATAAAATACATTTACAACCGCCTCATGTCATTTTCAATGATCGCATCTATGGGTTTTTTATTGTTGGTGGGCCTTATCATCAATTCTTTAGTTGATATTCTCAATAAGCGTTTGGGAATAATCTTTCACCAGGAAACCTTTATTCTATTTTATGCACTTAATTTATTCATTGTTTTCGTAACCATAACACTTTTATTCAGCCTGATATTTAAGACATTACCAGATGGAAAAATAGCTTTCCGTGATTGTTTTATAGGAGCTTCCTTTACTGCATTTCTTTTCATGATTGGAAAATTTGCAATTGGATTTTATCTGGGGAGTTATAACATTGCTTCAATTTATGGAGCTGCTGGATCCATCATCATCATTCTAATTTGGGTCTATTATTCAGCAATAATTCTCTATTTCGGAGCAGAATTTACTAAAGTATATGCATTGACCCACGGTCAGAAAATAATTCCTAACGCATATTCAGTTCAAATTACTAAAGAAAAAGAAATCATTTGATTTCAGATGGCTTTTATGTTAAATGTCTTTAATTCAAACTTAAAAAATAAAACTATGAGAAATATATTTCTGTTTTTAACTGTACTGATTTTCAGTGTCAATGGTTTTGGACAAACAACTGACTCGACTGTAGCAAAATTAAAAGACGCCACCCCTAAAACAAAAATCTACCATGTTAACCGTCCAATGGTAAGCGTTATAATCGGTGGTGGCATGGTTGCAAATGTTTTAGGTGTAGGAAGAATGAAAAATAAGCCATCACTCACTTTGGAAGAACTGAATTTTCTAAGTTCTCCCGAACAGATCGCGCATATCAGTGCTTTTGATCGTTGGGGCTTAAGACAAAAAGCTTCAGATCGGGATAAATTTAACAAACTGTCAAGTAACTCTCTTGCCGGAATGGTTTTTCTGCCTTGTTTTCTTATGCTGGATAAAAAAATTCAGAAAGATTGGGGAGACCTGTTGTTAATGTACGTTGAAGGTCATACCATTACTTTGGCTAATTACTGTTATAATTTCCTTGGACCCACCTATATTGAAAGATACAGGCCGAGGACTTACTATACGGAATTTCCTATAGTGACCCGAGAGAGCGGACAAAACCGCAATTCATTCTATAGTGGACATGTAGCATCAGCAGCCTATAGTACCTTCTTCATGGCAAAGGTATATTGTGATTATAATCCTAACATCAGTGGTGGGGGTAAATGTCTTATCTATACTGCAGCCACGATCCCTCCTTTGGTGATGGCATATCTTCGAATAAAAGCATTAGATCATTTCCCATCAGATAATGCAGTGGGACTCGTGATAGGTGCAGCCATCGGAATTATTGTCCCTGAACTTCACAAGAATAAGGCGGATAAGCGTTTTTCGCTGGGAATGTACACTGCCCCGGAAGGTATGGGTTTAAGTCTTAACTGGAAAATTGGGAATAAACAACTTCTTTCTTCCATAAACGAGCCTTCGAAGACTAATAAGAATTTATAATAATTGACTTTTTGATTAATAGGTTAGGTTTTTGCGATGTTTAAAAAAATAAAAATAGCAATCAAAAGGTTTAAAAAGCCTTTGATTATTGTAATCAGTTCCATTATCGTCTTAGTGGGGGTTGCTATTTTATTTGTTTCCCCTATCACAAAATATCTGATTGAAAAGTATGATGTGCAATACACCGGAAGACAAATAAAAATGGATTGGGTGTATGTAAATCCTTTTACCGGTCATGTGAATTTCCATAATCTCAAAATATATGAATTCAAAAGTGATAGTATTTTTATTACTGTAAAAAGTCTAAGTGGAAATATTTCAATGCATAAGCTGTTATCTAAATCGTTAAAAATTAGCGATCTTACTTTTGATCAGCCTATTGTTAAAATTATTCAAACAAAAAGCACTTTTAATTTTAGTGATTTTGCCATAACCTTTTCCTCGAAGGGGAAACCAAATACCAACAAAGAGCCATTTCATTTTTATTTTAACAATATAAGAATCATTGGAGGTCACTTTTATTATATTGATCGTGATACTCCTGTAAATTATTCCATAAAAGAAGTAAACATTGATAGTAAGGGTGGTTGGAATTGGGATAATGATATTATTTCTGCAAATGTTTCCTTCCTGTCCGGAATTGGAACCGGCGGGATGGCAGGAAGTTACGGCATGAATCTGAAAACCCTCAACTATATTCTTAATGTCAGGGTTAATAAATTTGACTTGAAAGTATTTGAACAATATCTGAAGGCATATGCCAATTATGGCACTTTCAGAGCCAACATGGATGCAGATCTCCATACTAACGGGAACTTCAAAAATGCACAAAATATAAATATTCGTGGTTTGCTGACGATTAATGATTTTCATTTTGGAAAGAATCCCGTTGAAGATTATCTGTCCTTCAAGAAATTAGTTTTTAATGTGAAGGATTTAAACCCAATGAAAAACAGATATATTATTGATTCAATGTCGTTGAACCATCCATATTATAAATATGAGAATTACGATTATTTAGACAACATTGAAACAATGTTCGGTAAAAACGGAGCAAAGATTTCTGCCGGGTGGGTAGATACCGACCAGTTTAACTTAATTCGCAAAATAGCTCACTACATTAAATTACTGGCAAATAATTTCTTCCAGAGTGAGTATAAGATCAATAAACTTGCACTTTACAATGGAGATGTAATTTACAATGACTTCACATTGTCTGAAAAGTTTTCGTTAGATGCAAATTCGCTGTATATAGTTGCAGATTCTGTTAATAGTAATCTCAAACGGGTAAATTTTTATATGAAATCCGGTATTAAACCATTTGGAAAGATTTCAGTAAACCTGAGTATAAATCCCAAAGATAGCAGTGATTTTGATATGCGCTATAAAGTTCAGAGTTTGCCTGCTACATTGTTTAACCCCTATATGATTAAATACACCTCATTCCCTTTAGACAGAGGCACATTGGAGTTGAATGGCTTATGGAATGTCCGTAACGGAATCTTAAAAAGTGATAACCATTTTCTGTTAATTGACCCACGTGTAAATGACAGGTTGAAGAACAAATATTTTGGTTGGTTACCCATGCGTATTGTCATGTTCTTTACCCGTGAAAACAGTAATGTCATAGATTATAGTATTCCGATAACCGGAAATTTAAAAAGTCCTGTTTTTCATTTGAAAGATGTCCTTTTCGATATATTGGGGAATATTTTTGTTAAACCCGGAACCACTCCTTACAGAATGGAAGTGAAAAAAATTGAAAATGAGATTGAGAAATCCCTCACATTGAAATGGCAAATGCGACAGCATATACTTCTTCGTGATCAGGAAAGGTTTGTAAATAAGATTTCAGATTTCCTGAAGAAAAATCTGGAGGCATCTCTTGATGTTTACCCGATGTATTATACTGAAAAGGAAAAAGAATATATTCTGTTATTTGAAGCCAAGAAAAAGTATTTTTTATTGACACATGGGATTAAAAATCAGACAATCAGTGAGAAAGATTCATTAGCCATTGACAAAATGTCATCAAAAGATCCTTCATTTGTTCGTTTTTTAGATAAAAGGACCTATAAAACCCTGCTATTTACTATTCAGGATAAATGTCTTGATTTTATAGGTTTACACGTAGTCAATAATAAATTCAATAAACTGAATCAGGATAGAAGAACCTCTTTCATGTCGTGCTTTAAAGACAACGGTGTCGCAAAACGTGTGAAGATATACAATGGTGAAAACACCTTCCCCTTTAATGGTTTTTCATTTTATAAGATCGTGTATAAAGGTGACTATCCGAAGCCTTTAATCAGGGCTTATAAGAAAATGAATACCCTTAATAAAGAAGTCCCCAGAAATAAATTTGAAGAAAACCGCAAGAATAATAAAGGTGTGCTTTAAGTAACTGAACAAATTTTAAGACTTTCCCGGCATGTCAAATGTGTGAATGATGTAATTCTTTCTAAAAGTTATGTAACAATTCTGCTTAAAAACGAGATTACTTTTGAATAATACTTATTTGAATTGTTTCAATTTTTAAAAAACAGATTTTTTTATTACTAATCTTTAAGAGTAAATATTATGAATATCAAAAGAATCTTTGGCGCATTACTTACAATCCTTGGTATTATCGGACTTGTTTACACTGCAATATATTTTGTGAAAAACACAAGTACCACACATGATTTTAAAACACTTATCATTTATGGAGTTCTTGGCCTGATATTCTTTATTTCTGGTATTAGCCTGGTGAGGACCACTAAGGACGAATCATAATTAAATAGGGCATCATACTTAATAAATGGAATAATTAATCAAAAACATACAACACTGGCGAAATATTTAATATAATAAAAAAAAATAAAATGGCAAAAAAACAGATGGGTATATGGATGGATCATTCAATAGCCTTTTTAATGGAATTGGAAAATGATAAAATTACAGAAAACATCGTTGAGATAGAAACGCCTGAGATGGAAGTAGATTATGATTCAGGAAAGAATGAAAAACTTAAAAACAGCAAAGCACAACAATATAAATCCAACTATTACAAGAAATTGAGTGATAGTATTAAAACCCACCAGGAAGTAGTCCTGTTCGGCCCTACAGACGCCAAGAATGAATTATTCAATAAGTTAAAATCCGAACATCTTCTTGAGAATATTATAATTGAATTGCAACTGTCTGATAAAATGACTGCAATTCAAATGCATGAGTTTGTACGAGAGTATTTCAAGTCGTAAACTAAATTCACCACTTATATATTTCTAAATTCTCATTAAAAATTGTATTAAAACTCACAAATATGAAAAGAATTCTTCTTTTAGTCGTCATTGTTTTATTAACAGGGATGGCCTCATTTGCTCAGAACAAAGATCAGAAAAGTATTTCAAACCAGGGATTTGATCCGTACTGGTATGTTAACCTGAATTTCGGCCGAAATCTTCTCTATGGAGATCTTAAGTCGACACCTGTAAGCTTAGATGCAATCGGAAAACAAACCGGTTTCATTGGTAGCTTCTATGCGGGTCGTCAGTTTTCACCCATATTGGGACTTAGAGGGCTCATTGATGGCGGAACCTACAAGAGCCGTGTTAATGAAAATCCACTTTATCATTTCAAATCCAAGACCCATTTCCTTGGATATTACATTGAACCAACTTTAGATTTTACGAACATGATTAACTATAATCCTGATCGTAAGTTCTTCCTTTATGGTTTTGCCGGTCTTGGTTTTATAAATATGTATTCAGAAGTATTTAACTATACAACTGGTCAAACCCTAATTGCTTCAAACAATAGCAGTAAGAAATTTAAAGACTGGACTACGATGGCCGCATTACCTTATGGTGTTGGTACCAAATACAAGTTTGATGAGAACTGGGGTGTAACCATGGAAGCTTCAAGCTTTTATGCTTTTGACAAAGCAGACGGTGACAAACTGGATGGCAAAGTTCAGGGTGAACACCGTGACTGGATCGGAAACCTCACAATTGGTGTCAATTATGACTTCACGGTACCTACCAATCTGAAAAAGATGGCGGAAAATTTCTGTGAAAGGATTAAATACGTTGTAACACCCAGTCCACTCGAAATGCATGGTGATTATGTGGACGTCACAATTACCGGGACTGTTCCTGCAGAGTATATGCTGAAAAAATCAGCTATTCTCATTACACCTGAATTGAAATATAATGGGGGTACATTTCTTTTAAATCCCGTTTTACTAAAGGGTGAATCTGTAACAGGTGATGGAATTGCCATTGCATATAAAACAGGTGGCACTTTTACCATCAAACAAACCATACTTTATATGCCCGGTATGTCAGCATCTGACCTGATGGTTAATTCCATCATCTACAAACCGGCAAACAATAATGTAATACTGGCTTCTTCAAGTCAGATCCGTACAAATAACAAGTTTGTTGATGTTCCAGCATGCAAAATAGCTGATGGTGTCATCATTACACCAATGTTGATCAAACATGATGAATATTTGTTAACAGCTTCCGATAAACTGGTTAAGGAACAGATTGTATCAAAAGAAGCAACCATATACTTTATCTTCAGGGTTAATAAAGACAGAATCGATATGAAACTTCCTCTCAACGTAAGATCAAAAGCTGGCATGGATGATTTATATACATTTATTAACCAGGGTTGGAGAATCAAAAATATCGAGATACATGGCTTTGCGTCTCCTGAAGGAAGGACAGTTGTTAATCAAAGATTATCTGAGAACAGAGCTATAGCTGGTAGGGATTATATCGTGGACCAATTTAAAAAATTGGGTGCTAACAAAAATGCTACCGATTTCCAAAAAGGTCTGAGAGGTGTTACATTCAATACTATTGCTGAAGGTGCCGATTGGGTTGGATTTATACACGAACTTGAGATTTCTAATCTTGCCAGTAAAAATGCAGTCCTCAATGTGGTCAACACACAACCTGACCCGGATAAACGTTTTCCAGAAATCAAAAAGATGAAAGGCGTTTACAGAATTTTAGTTGCTCAAATTCTTCCACAACTTAGAAGGGTAAATGTCAGAGTTAATAGTTATGTACCCGTTAAGACAGATGAACAGTATTTACGTACAGCTACTACAAATCCTGAAATTTTTAATAATGAAGAGTTGTTATATTCAGCAAACTTAACCAAAGATTCTAAGGTTCAACTTGATATTTATCGGGTTACTTTGAAACAAAATCCAGGTGACTGGAGAGCCTTTAACAATGCCGCTACAATTGAATTAGAAAATGGAAACGTCAGTCAGGCTTATACATATCTGAATACTGCCAACACCCTATCACCGAATAATATGATAATATTAAATAACCTTGGTGCTATTGAAGCTCAACGCGGAAATGCAAAAGTATCTTTAGAGTATTTCCAAAGAGCTCAGGTTTTGGGTGCTAATGAAACCTATAACGAGGGTATTCCACAGATTTCAAGGAAAAATTATGCTGATGCTGTTATATCTCTCGACAGTAGGAAATGCAGTCACAACTTAGGTTTAGCATTATTATTGAATGGTAAGACACAAGAAGCAATTGTCACTCTTAAATGTGCTCCTGCTGCTGCCGACACTTATTATGTTCTTGCAATTGCAGGTGCCCGCACAAACGACACAGCATTGATGTATGAATATTTATCGAAATCTGTTAAGATGGATGTAAGTTTCAAATCAAAAGCTGCAGGTGACCGCGAATTTCTACGCTACTTCAACGTCCCTGAATTCCAGGCGATCATAAAATAATCAACAATAGAATTTAAAAGATGTCGCCCTTCAAAGGGTGGCATCTTTTTTAAATGACGTTTAACCAGAATAATATCTAAACTTTTTCTATTCTCATTAATGAACCACAAATATGAAAAAAACTTTTTTATTGGTCATCTTTGCTTTACTGACAGGGCTGGCCTCTTTTTCTCAGGACAATGTTCCCAAAGGGAGTCCCAACAATGGATTTGATCCCTATTGGTATCTGAATCTGAATGTCGGTAGAAATCTTCTCTATGGAGATTTTAAATCAACCCCAGTCAATATAAATGCCATAGGCAAACAGACTGGATTTCTGGGGGGTATCTTTGGAGGACGCCAGTTTTCACCTGTTTTTGGACTTAGAGGTCTTGTAGATGGCGGAACAATGAAGAGTCGTGTTGATGAAAATGTATTGTATCATTTCAAAGCTAAGACCCATTTCTTTGGCTATTATCTTGAACCCACTTTCGATTTTACGAACATGATCAACTATAATCCGGACAGGAAATACTCTTTATATGGATATACTGGTCTGGGTATGGTGAAAATGTATACAGAACTAAATAACTATACTACGAATACTCAAACCATCGTTTCTAAAAACGGTGGCACAGAATTTAGAGATTGGACAAATTCTGCCGTTATACCGTATGGTGTTGGCGCTAAATACAAGTTTGATGACAACTGGGGTGTAAACTTTGAAGCCGGAAGTTTTTATTCTTTAAACAAGACAAAAGGAGACCAACTGGATGGAAAAGTTCAGGGAGAGCATCGCGATTGGATCGGAAACTTCACGATTGGAGTTAATTATGATTTTGTAAGTGGGGCTAATCTGAAAAGAATGGCTGCTAATTATAATTTGATCAAATACACTGTGATTCCAAATCCTCTTGAAATGCGTAATGACTCAATTGTTATTACCGTCAAAGGAACAGTTCCTGAGAAATATTTCGCAAAGAGGGCAGCCATTCTGATTACTCCAACACTGAAATACAATGGTGGTGTTTATCCGCTTATACCAATAACTTTGAAGGGTGAAGAAGTAAATGGCCTTGGTACCGCGATTCCTTACAAAACAGGTGGAACTTTTCAGTTCCAGCAGACCATTCCTTACCTTCCAGGTATGTCGGCCTCTGACCTGATGGTTGATCCTATTATTTACAAACCGGCAGCAGGTTTAATTGATCCAAACGAAACAGCCCAACAGATTCAAGCTAAAGATAAGTTTATTGATATTCCTGAGCATAAAATTGGGGATGGTGTTATCATAACATCCACATTGATCATACATGATGAGGATTTATTAATGGCTGCTGACAAACTCGTCAAGGAAAAATTTGCGACCAAAGATGCCTTAATCTATTTCTCGATCAGTAAATACAATCTTAACTGGAAATTGGATCTTAATAAGAAAAACGCAACTGCCATTACTGAACTAAATACTTTTATCAATAAAGGGTGGTTAATTAAGAGCATTGATGTCGATGGTTATGCTTCTCCTGATGGTGAAGAATCTTTCAACCAGGCTTTATCTGCAAACCGTGCTGTTACAGGTAAACAATATGTTATTGATTTGTTCAAGAAATGGTCAGACGATAAAGATGCTACCGAATTCCAGAAAACACTTTCAGGTGTAACGATCAATACTGCTTCTCATGGCGAAGATTGGGATGGATTTATGCTATCTGTTCAGGCTTCGGATATGAAAGAAAAAGCAGCTATCCTGAATATCGTCAACACGCAATCTGATTTCGATAAACGTAACCATGAAATACGCAACATGACACACGTGTTCAAATACCTGGCCAACGATATTTTGCCTTCATTACGTCGTGTAAACATCAAGGTTAACAGTTATGAACCGGTCAAAACAGATGAAGAGTTCCTTAATGCAGCCACTACCAGCCCTGAAACACTGACTGTTGAAGAGCTGCTTTACAGTGCCACATTGACTAAAGATCGCACTGTCCAGCTTTCTATTTACAAAGCCACAATGGCTCAGAATAAAGAAGACTGGAGAGCCTATAACAATGCAGCTGTCATAGAATTAATAAATGGCAACTCCAACCAGGCCCTTTCATATTTGAATACTGCCAATATGTTGGCCCCAAATAATGTCATCATTCTCAATAATATGGGTGCAGTACAGGCACAAAAAGGAAATATCAATGCATCACTCGAATTATTCCAGAAAGCAAAGGGTTTGGGAGCTAATGAAACCTATAACATGGGTATTCCATTGATAGCCAGGGGTAAATATGATGAAGCTGCCAATACACTCAGTATTAAAAAATGCAATCATAATTTTGGACTTGCGCAGTTATTGAACGGCAATACACAGGCTGCAATTGAAACACTTAAATGTGCTCCAGCCGTAGCCGGTAATTATTACCTGTTAGCAATTGCCGGCGCACGTACTAACGATACTGCGCTAATGTATGACAACTTAACGAATGCTGTTAAGATGGATGTTAGCTTTAAATTAAAAGCTGCAGGAGACCGCGAATTTATTCGCTATTTCAATACTCCGGAATTTCAAGCTATCGTAAAATAAACTAGATTCACTTTTTGAAAGAAGAAGCTGTTTCTTGCCGAACAGCTTCTTCTTTTTTAATCGATCATAAAACGTGTGAATAATGTAACATTTAGTTAAAGTTATGTAACATATTTAAAACTTTGACCGTGTAATTTTGTCAAACATCAAAACAATAAATCATGAAAAAATTAATTTTATTATTCCTATTATGTTCAGGTGGTTTGATGATTCAAACAACGTCTGCACAAATTTCAATCAGAGCCAATATTTCTACCCAACCAATATGGGGTCCCGTGGGATATGACCATGTAGATAATTATTACCTGCCTGATATTGAAACATATTATAATGTTCAGTCGCGCCAATATACTTATAAGGAAAATGGCCGTTGGGTAAACAGAGGTTATTTGCCTGCCCGTAACAGAGGCTATGATCTATACAAGGGCAGAAAAGTTGTTATCAACGGATCAAGACCTTATATGCGTCATGACGAGTACAGGACAAAATATTTAAATTACAATGATCCATCAAATAGGGGATCTATCCGTGATAGTCGTGATTCAAGATATTATATAAATAAAAATCATCCTGAGTATACAAACTGGAAGAATAGAAATAAAAAGAATAACAGAAATAATGGTCGTTAAAAAAAAGACTTAATTACGGAATTGATTATTAAGTAACTATAATTTATTTTATTTTAAAAACCACGAATCACACAAACCTTTGTTGTTGTTCGTGGTTTTTATTATTAATTTTATGAATTATAAAACGTCGTAAACGATTACAAAAAACTATAAAAACTAATTATTATGTCGATCAAAAAAGTTTGGCTTGACGAAAGCGAAAATGAATGTATCTCCTGCGGGGCATGTGAAGATATCTGTCCTGAAGTATTTTCTGTGCCGGATAGAATGGTAGTGAAACCCGGTGTTGATTTTAGTAAATTCGAAGCTGAGATTTTGGATGCAGTTGATAGCTGTCCTGTTGAAGTCATTAAATACGAATAATCCTTAACATGTTTTTTAAAATTGGTCACTGAGTTTATCATTATGATAAATTCAGTGACATTTTTATTGAATGTAATTCACTTCCAGTTTGTTCATTGATCTACATTAAGTAAAAAGGTTGCCGGAATATGGAATCTTTTTTGCCACGATGATTCTGAGTGGTCATCTCCCTCAAAAACCCTGGTCATCCATGACCTTTTATTATATCCGGTCTCTTTCATGATCCGGTCCACATCCGACTGATAGGGGTGATATAAACTATCCAGTGTTTCCGTCCCATGATCAAAATAAATCTTATGGTTCTGGGGTGATGGTAAGGTCGCTTTCAGATAATCGGTTATGGCATTAAACATCAGGGGATCTGTCTGAATCAGGCTGAAAGGCCAGTGTGTAGAGAGACAAGCAGCACCACCAAAAATTTCAGGATATTCACACAATGCATAAATCGAAACAAGACCACCCATGCTTGAACCCGAAATGAAAGTGTTGTCACTATCTGTCAGTGTGTTGAATGTTGAATCAATAAAAGGCTTTAATTCAAAAACAATAAACTTTAAATAGTTATCAGAAATCAAATCATTTTGCACTTCGTTACCGGTGATCTCGCGATATTGAGGATTGTAATGTATAAATGGCTTTAGAGGAGTATATTCCTGATATCGTTTATCGGTATTCCAGATCCCAACAACGATACAATCTCTTATTTGATGATTGTCGATCAGTAAGGATAAAGATTCGTCAACTTTCCACGAAATCCGGTTAAACACATTTTCAGATTCAAAGATATTCTGTCCATCATGCATGTATAAGACAGCATTTGAATTGTGCGGATTATATTGATCAGGCAGCCAAACATCTATATTCCTGGCCTGTACATATTGAGACCCGAAATCACTTAAATGCCTGATTATTCCTTTCTTATACCCAAATTGTTGAACAGATTCTCCCATCACCTGTGATTGAAAAATTATGAATAAAAATAAACAAATAATTAACAAGATGTTTGATGACCCTTATGCTTTCCTCATTTTTTTTTTTAAAAGGAAAAATGTAAAGTGATCAAATGAATAGTATTTTTAAAATATCACTTTATTATAGCGTTGTTGCCTTTATTTATGTATTTTTGAGATATGGGTTGAATCAAAAGATGACGTTTTGAAATGAACCGATGTCTGATTCAATTTGTTGGAGTAAGTTAAAGCGATGTATTAACTTTATTATACCCCGGATGACTTTATCGAGCGAAAATATATTATTGATCGGTTCACTGATGTTGATTCTTAGTGTGCTGACTACAAAGACATCTGCCCGATTTGGGATCCCGACTTTATTGCTGTTTTTAGTCGTTGGTATGCTTGCCGGATCAAATGGTCCGGGAGGAATTCAATTTGCAGATCCCAGGCTCGTTCAGTTTATTGGGTCATTATCGCTCTGTTTTATCCTTTTCTCAGGGGGGCTTGATTCCCGATGGCAGGATGTAAAACCAATCATCGGACCAGGAATATTACTCTCTACACTCGGAGTTCTCATTACAACTGGATTGGTTGGCGTTTTTGCGATGATGGTTGCAGGCTTTACTCTTATCGAGGGTTTACTGCTTGGAGCCATTGTTTCTTCAACCGATGCTGCAGCCGTATTTTCAATCATCCGTTCAATGGGTGTCGGGTTGAAAGGTCACCTTCGTCCACTCCTTGAGTTTGAGAGTGGTAGCAATGACCCTATGGCATATTTTCTCACCATTGCATTTATTTACCTGATTGTCCATCCGGGAGCTTCTTTCGTAGAATTGATCCCTATGTTCTTTCAGAACATGGTGTTAGGGGCCGTTATGGGGTTTGTGATGGGAAAGGTCATGCATTTTATTTTCTTGCGGATCCGTCTCGATATTGATGGATTGTATTCAGTATTGCTGATTGCAATGGTGCTCTTTACTTTTTCGATTACAGACTTTATCGGGGGTAACAGCTTTCTGGCAGTCTATATATCGGCATTTGTTTTAGGCAATAAAGACTTTCTTCATAAACGTAGCCTGACCAAACACTTTGAAGGAAGTGCCTGGTTGATGCAAATCGTTCTTTTTTTAACACTTGGCCTGCTAGTCAATCCAAGTCAGATCTTTCCTCTTGCCGGTATAGGACTACTGATTGCGTTGTTTCTTATTTTTGTTGCCCGTCCTTTAAGTGTTCATTTCTGTTTGCGCCTCTTCGGGATCAATCATCGTACCCGTGCTTTTGTATCCTGGGTGGGTTTGCGTGGTGCTGTACCCATCGTGTTTGCAACATACCCACTGACAGCGCACATAACAAAAGCACCATTGATCTTTAACCTCGTGTTTTTCATTACCATTACTTCAGTCATGATACAAGGAACCACATTGACAAGGGTTGCCCGATGGTTACATTTATTAGTGCCCGATAAATCGAGAAAAAAATCACTGCTTGACAAGGAGTTGGCCAGTAAAATCAAATCACTGGTTGTCGAATTCGAAGTATTACCCGGTTTTTATTGTATCGGCAAATCGATCATGGATATTGGCGTTCCACGAAATGTCATGATTGTCATGGTAAACAGGAACGATGCATTGATTACACCTGAGAATATCACCTTTATTGAACCTTACGATAAGTTGATGATTATGGCTGAAAACAAAGACCGACTCGAAGAAATCTACCGAAATCTGAGTATTGGAAAACGTCATGAGAAACTGGTCCCTTCTCCTTTTTGAAAGAACATTCATTTTTGGATTTTTACTAAAATAAATGATTTTACAAATAACAGTTAATCAATCATGTAAGTAGTAAGATTTATAATGAATATAAATTGGGAAAAGAAAAAATATATTGAAAAAGATGAATATACTTCAAAAATAAAAAGAGTAACTTCGCCAAACCAATTATTTTAAATTAAATCTAATATACCTCACAAAATCTATCTGATATGGCAAAGATAAAAGGTAGCATTAAGATTGATAAAGAGCGTTGCAAAGGCTGCGAGGTCTGTGTGACGGCTTGTCCTCAATCGGTGATTGCTTTATCTGTTAATGTGAATGGAAAAGGATATCATTATGCTGAATCGATAAATGATGACTGCACTGGTTGTACCAACTGCGCCATAGTTTGTCCAGACGGTGTTATCTCTGTTTACAAAGTAAAACTCAATAATTAATCTAAAAATACTTTCCTTAAACAATGAAAGAGCTCCGATTAATGAAAGGTAATGATGCGTTAGCAGAAGGTGCTATACGCGCAGGTGCCGATGGTTATTTCGGATATCCCATCACTCCACAGAGTGAGATTATGGAATATCTGATGGCTGAAAAGCCTCACGAGAGGACTGGTATGGTTGTCTTGCAGGCCGAGAGCGAAACAGCCTCGATTAATATGGTTTATGGCGGTGCCGGTTGTGGCAAACGTGTTATGACCTCCTCCTCCAGCCCGGGCATCAGCCTGATGCAGGAAGGACTTTCGTATATGGCCGGTGCTGAATTACCCTGTGTTGTTGTCAACGTAGTAAGGGGTGGTCCGGGACTTGGAACAATCCAGCCTTCACAGGCTGATTATTTTCAGACTGTTAAGGGGGGTGGGCATGGTGATTACAAATTGATTGCCCTGGCTCCGGCTTCTGTACAGGAGATGTACGATTTTGTTGCACTTGGTTTCAAGCTTGCTTTCAAATACCGTAATCCATGTATGATTCTCAGTGACGGTGTCATTGGTCAGATGATGGAAAAGGTTCAGATCGGTGAACAACACAAGCGCTGGACCGAAGAATACATCCGTACAAACCATCCATGGTCCACTCTGGGAAAGACTCCAGACCGGCCACACAATATCATCACCTCTCTGGAACTTGACCCATCACGTCAGGAAAAAGTCAATATGCGCATCCAGGCAAAATACAGGATTGTTGAAGAAAAAGAAGTTCGCTACGAAATGGTCAACTGCGAAGATGCAGACTATCTCTTTGTAGCTTATGGTTCCAGTGCCCGTATTTGTCAGAAAGCGATTGAGCTCGGTGCAACCAAAGGATTAAAGATAGGACTTCTCAGACCGATTACACTCTATCCTTTCCCTGTTAAAATTCTTCATGAACTGGCCGGAAAAGTCAAAGGTATGCTTACCGTTGAAATGAGTGCTGGTCAAATGATCGAAGATGTTAAGCTGGCAGTCGAATGCCGTGTTAAGGTGGAACATTACGGACGTTTTGGTGGTATCATTCCATCTCCGTCAGAAGTTTTACGTGCTCTGGAAAATCAAATTATTGGAGGTTAGTCATCATGTTAGAAAGTATTATCCGAGAAGATATCATTAAAGAAGAGAATCTGGTTTATCGCAAAAGCGATATTCTTACCGAAAAAGAATTTCATTACTGCCCAGGATGCGGTCACGGAACGGTGCATCGCCTCATTGCAGAAGTAATTCAGGAAATGGGAATCCAGGAAATCACAATTGGTATTGCACCCGTTGGATGTTCAGTACTGGCCTATGATTACTTTGACGTAGATTTTCAGGGAGCAGCTCACGGAAGGGCACCTGCTTTAGCAACGGCTGTAAAACGACTGTTGCCCGACCGCTATGTATTTACTTACCAGGGCGATGGTGATCTTGCTGCCATCGGGACGGCTGAAACGATTCATGCCTGTAACCGTGGTGAGAACATTGCCATCATTTTCATTAACAATGGAATCTATGGAATGACAGGTGGTCAAATGGCTCCGACTACACTAGAAGGAGTGAAGACTTCAACATCACCCTATGGTCGTAATATTGCAGAGACCGGTTCTCCGTTAAAAATAACAGAACTGGTTGCAATGCTACCAGGAACCCGATATGTTACCCGTCAGGCTGTTCACACACCTATTGCTGTACGCAGGGCCAAGAAAGCAATCCGGATGGCATTTGAAAATCAGAAGCTGAACAAAGGGCTCTCATTTGTTGAGATCCTTTCAAACTGTAACTCGGGTTGGAAAATGACTCCTGTCAAGTCGAACGAATGGATGGTTGAACATATGTTCCCTTACTATCCGCTTGGCGATATCAAGATTGAGGGTCAACTGGTACCTAAAGCCCAGGATCCATTGGTTAAATAATATTTAATAGAATTTAAACCGTGAAATTATGACTGAAGAAATCATCATAGCAGGTTTCGGCGGACAGGGTGTACTCTCGATGGGGAAAATCCTGGCCTATTCAGGTGTCATGCAGAATCAGGAAGTGAGCTGGATGCCCTCTTATGGTCCCGAAATGCGCGGAGGAACTGCCAATGTCACCGTGATCATCAGTGACGAACGCATCAGTTCTCCCGTACTCAATGCATTCGATACGGCTATCATCCTTAACCAGCAATCAATGGATAAGTTTGAGAAGTCCGTAAAACCAGGAGGATTATTGATTTATGACCCCAATGGCATTACCCATCATCCTACTCGCAGGGATATCAGTATCTATCAGATCGATGCTACCGACGATGCTTCAAGTCGGGGACTATCGAAGGTTTTCAATATGATTGTTTTGGGAGGTTACCTGAAAATAAAACCCATCATCGATCCGCAGAACATCCACAAGGGTCTGGAGAAATCATTACCCAAACGTCATCATGGTATGATACCCGAAAATGAAAAAGCCATCGAACGGGGAAAAGAAATCCTGGTACCTGTCCACGTATTATAATTAAAAATTTATCAGAAAATTATTTTAAAAAGAAGATAAAATGAATCTAATATCCAGCAGGGTTAGGTAAATAATGGGTGTCTGTTCCGTGTGTTTCTGGTACTTATTTCGATTCCAAGAGTGCAATCAGGCAGCAATAAAACCCCAATAAGACCCGGGATAGATACCAGTTAGCCCTGGTCGTTTCCATCATTTTTGATTCATGTTTTCAAAATATTTTCTCAAATTTATCCATCTGTTCTGGGTGTGATAAATTTAAAAAAGGCCGGCAGATATTGTATCTTGCCGGCCTTTTTCGTGTTTGAACAGTTGAAGCTGTTACCAGTTTTCGTTTTTACGGTTCTTCAGAAAAGAGGTCAGGTCATCTATAATATCTGAAGGCATCGTTGTTACAATTCTGTAATTCTCCTGGTTTCGTTTGGCTTCGTCTTCTTTTTTGCCTTCCAGGAACTTTGGAATTCCTTTGCGTTTGTAATATTCCACGATTCCATCAACAGTCGAGCACTCTTTAAATGCTTCAATATCTATAGTATGGGACGTGATTACTTCACGGTATTCAACATTCTGGAAATCGTATTTGAACCTGCCATCTTTGAATTCTAACTTCAGAGTGAAGTTCATCCTGATTTTGACACCGAGGTTTTTAATAAGCACTGTTGCCCTTCGTTCACCATTTACGATGAATACCTTTGTATCCGTATCAGCAAGTTTAACCTGATCCTTGTTAGACTGATACTTCAGGGCAAACCATTCTCTCGATGCATTGAACAGCTTTTCGGCAGATCTGCCATTGAAATTAACGACTCCTGACAATTCCTGGCCATATCCTATCTGTAGCATGAACAGAGCAGCCAATAAAAACATTAGTTTTTTCATATCATTTCTTTTGTGCAAAAATAAGCCTATTAGAAAGAATACACGTATTTTAATGTGAAAGATCGTCCCGGAAGGTTGAATCCTCTCTTTTCGTAATAATTCTCATCGGTAAGATTGTTCACAAACAGTGTGAGCTGGTGGTTCTTAAGGCGATATCCCAAATTGAGATTCATAACGACGAAGTCAGCATATTTGGTCTCAACCAGCTGATCCCAGTAGTCCCAGTTCCGGTCGAAACGGCCACTGACATAACGTGCGTTCAGTCCAGCGAAGAGGCCATTCTTGTGCTGGAAATTAAAGTCAAAACGCATTGTGTTAGTTCCAACATTGTACATCTTTTCTTTGATCTCACCTACACCATATTCATCTACGATCTCTTCAGCCTTGAAATAATGGTTCCAATGCAGGCCGGTATTGAGGGAATAGTTGTCGTTGCCCGATAAGTTTGTGGTTACCGATGTTTCAAGTCCCTGGATCAGACTCTTACTTGCATTGACGTACGAGGTGTACGAATCAATGGTATCGCCGGTTGCGGTCAGTTTGGTGTCTGTGGGAAAAGTCATTTTCTCGATGGCGTTGTTTTTGTAAACGGTATTGAAATAGGTGACTTCCAGACGGAGTTTATCATTCTTACTGGTCACGATAAACCCAGCTTCGCTGGTCACACTTTCCATGTTCTTCAAGTCGGGATTACCCTGTATGATGCCAACATGTTTGATCGTATTATAAACGGCTTGTTCGGTATAACCTGCAATGCTGTAGATATCGGCAGGGGAGTAGCCCTTGGAAACTGAGGTTCTGAGTGCGAAATAGTTATTGATATGGTATTTTATACCAAGACTTGGACTGAAGACCTGGTTATCGGCCATGCGCTCTTTATTGTTGAAGAATTTGGTTTCCAGAATCTTGTAGTTCATCAGATCCAATCTGACCCCTGTAGAAACAATCAGCTTCTTGTCCATCAGCATCAGGTTTCCCTGTGCAAAGATCCCTGTGTTGGATTGATTATAATCGGGATTGTAGGAGATACCTTCAGTGCCTGACTTATCAAAGAGGTGGCTGTTGAAGACCGCAGATTGATTTTCGATTCCAAAAGTGAAGCTGTGGTTTCCTGTATTCAGTACATCAATGATGCTCATCCCTGTCCATTTTGTTGAGTGGATATACGATTTAAAGGGGGTGATGGAAACTGTAACAACCGAGTAGTCAGGTAAGTACTGATCTTCATAGGTCGTGTAGTCGGTATTTGATTCTTTGCCTGTGAAGCCTTTGATGGTAAGGTTGTTGTTTGCAGTCAGGTGACCCGCAAGGCTCAGGTCAGCTGAATAGCGGTTCGCATCTTTAATGGCGGGTTTCTTGGTTCCATCGCTTAGGTCACCGGGTGTATTTACATGATTGGCCCATACATATTCGCCGCTCATATTCAGTTTCCAGTTCTTATCCAGCTTGACACCAACTCTGCCGTTGACATGTTCTTTGTCGAAGGTCGTGTTTTGTCTTACAACCCCATCGCCACGTGTATCGTCCATATTCTGGGTGATACCAGTTTTGAGGAAATGATTTTCGATGCTCTTCTGTCCTAGCAGGTCACGGAAAAAGTTTCCTTTCCCGAGTTGAAAATTTTTGTCTTGACTTTCCTTGCCGGTATTCAAATCGAAATCTATTGATTTTGATAGATTTCCTCCTACGGCAACGCCCGCGCCCCAACTTCCGAAGCTACCGCCTGAGAGAGATGCATTTCCAGCCAGTTTACCGCTGGTATGGGTTGTCACAATATTTACAACCCCACCCATAGCCTGTGGACCATAAATGGCTGAAGCAGGACCGCTCAGCACCTCTATGCGTTCAATGTTGTTCAGGTCGATCATTGCGAGATTGGTGGTGGCAGCAGGTCGACCGTCGATCAGGATCAGGGCTTTCATGTTCAGAGATCCATTTTGAGGTCTGAAACCGCGGATTCCGATTCCTGATAAAAGTCCCGAATATTCAACCACATCCACTCCCGCGACTTGTTTGAGAACGTCGGTGATATCGGATACCCCCATTTTTTTAATGGTCTCTTTGTTGATGACCTGTATGTCCTGGGTGAGGTTTGCTGTCTTCTGAGGGCTTCGTGTTCCAACGACGACCACTTCCTGAAGATTAACAGTTTTAGGATCCTGTTCTGATTGCGGTAAAGCAATGGCAGGAATCAGCAACGCTAATATGAATGAGCTAATTGTATTTTTAAAGTTCATTTGCTTTGATTTTTAGTTACTTCCAGCCTTCATTTTCTTGCGTTCCGGATCGCGGGAAATAATGGACATTCAGTAGTAATGATTATTTATATTGGTTATTTTATTATTGTATCATATTAATCATACTTTTTTCTCTGTATTAAAAGTCTTCAATTCATGCAACATGCTTTCGATGGAAGAAGTTCTGACCTCCTTATCGCGGGTTCCGCTGATGATGTATTCGGGATCCTCGCCACTGGTAATTTCAATTTGAAGACTGGTTTTATAATTTCCATCGGGATTAAATCCATTGCGTTCGAGCGCATTTCTTACCCAATAACTAGTGATGCCTTTACCGATGATATGTACACGCTCTGAATAATCTTCATCTGCACGGAAACAGCCAGTATTGTTATCGAAGAGGATTCCTTCACGGGCAAAGAAAGATTCAATAAAGCCCTGCAAAAGCAGATCCTCGGGAGCACCGCATACCATTTCTTTCCCCTGTGCAATCAACCAGAGTTTATCTGCAAAACGCAAAGTCTGTTCAAGGTCGTGGGTTGTGACCAGGATCCCTTTATTTTTATTTACGGTCAGTTGTCTCAGCAATCGCATGATCTCTATGCGGCCCGGTAGATCAAGAAAAGCTGTGGGCTCATCAAGAATCATGATGGGTGTTTCCTGAGCCAGCGCTTTGGCGATCATGGCCTTTTGTTTCTCTCCATCACTCAGTTGTGATAGTTTCCGATCCGTAAAATGTTCGAGACCAGTTTCAGCTATGGCAAGATCAACCATCTTTTCATCATCTTCATTCAGCCTGCCAAAGAAACCGGTATAGGGATACCTGCCGAGCGAAACCAACTGGCGGACCGTGAAATCTTCAATGGTTAATTTTTCTGTTAGCACCACACTTACCATCTGGGAGATATCTTTTTCCTTCAGGCTGCGGATGCTCTTTTCATTAATAAAGGCTTCACCTTCCTGCAATGGGATGAACCCTGCCAGTGTTTTTAAAAGCGTTGACTTACCGGCGCCATTGGGACCCATCATGCAGATGAGTTCGCCCGGTTTCAACGCCAGGTTTAAATGGCGATGCAATAATCTTTGACTGTTTTTTTCGCTGTAACCGATGCCCAGATCGTTTGTATACAGCAGATTAGCACTCATGCGTATTTTCTTTTGTGACGTGTTAAGACTACCCAGATCACGATGGGAGCTCCCATCAGTGATGTAACGGCATTAATTGGGAGCGCTCCTTCAACCCCAGGCATCCTGGAAATGAGGTTGCATAGCAGGGCTACCGATGCCCCTATCAACATATTGGCGGGTAAAAGAATTCTATGATCAGAACCTCCGATGGCAAGCCGGGTGATGTGTGGTGTTGCTACACCTATAAAAGCGATCGGTCCGCAGAAGGCAGTAATGGCAGCGGTTAATAACCCTGCACAGAACAAAACGATAAACCGGGCTCTTTCGACCCGAAGACCAAGGTTGCTGGCATAGCGTTCTCCCATCAGCAACATATTCAGTGGTTTTGGCAATAGCATTGCCATCAGCAGCGCTGCAATAGTAACACCGGCAAACCAGTTCATCCGGTCCCAACTCACTGCGCTGAATGTCCCCAGACCCCACAACGTAAAGGCCTGCAAGTTCTCGGCTGAACTATATACCGTTAGCACTCCAACGATGGCTGAGCTGATATAACCCATCATCAGGCCGGTGATCAGCAGCATGGCATTATCTTTTATCCTGTGCGACAGCGCCAGGATGGTGAACAACACAATCATTGCACCGACCAATGCTGATAGAATCAGGCTGAGGACTCCAAGTTGAGGCATATATACGATCCAGGCTCCTGTAAACATGGTGATGACCGCAACGCCAAGACCTGCACCGGAAGTGATGCCCAAAACGTCAGGCCCGGCCAGAGGGTTTCTGAAAAGAGTTTGCATCAACAGACCTGCGGTAGCCAGTCCTGCACCAGCAAATATGGCGGTCAGGGTTTGAGGGAAACGGATCTGCAAAACAATGTTACGAGAGAGATCGTCAACTTCTGAACCCTTCATCAGGTTAAACAAGGTGCGGACAGGGACATTGACGGGTCCCAACATCAGGTTTATACCAAACAAAAGGATGGCAATTAAAAAAAGCAGAATGAAGATTTGACCTGTTTTCATTTGTAGTGCAACTTATTTCAGGAGTAAAAAATATTTTTGTTGATGATTTTTTAATACACCCGGATGCATAATGTTAATCAGATCGGCCAGGATAATATCGGGTTCAAGCAAACCCCGGTCGTAATAATCGCGGTAATGGGTGTTGCAAAAAATGACCTGTTTTTTCAGAAAGGCTTTGAAGTGTGCATAGGGGGGGTACTCGGTTTTTATATTCTGGTATGAATAGTTGCCGTTATAAAACTCCAGGATCTGCCAATAGTCGGCATTGATTGCTTTCTGGAATACCGTCTCAAAGTCGAGTGGGAATGATCCAGTTTCAGGTCGGCTGGCCCATATATAGTCGGCACCGGCATCTTTGAAGAACCGGGCCGGATAACTCTTGCCACCGGCCATATACCATAGGTTTCCAAAAAGCTTGCCTGAAAAAATAGTCGGCCTGGGTTTAATATTCCTGGTATGACCTACCAGCTGTTCATAATGAGTTGAAATCGAATCAAATATTTTTCTTGCTATTAAGTCCTTTTCAAAGAATGCTCCATAGAAAAGGATCCATTCAGCCCTTCCCAACGGGTGATTTTCAAGATAGTTGGAGATTTGGATTATAGGAACCCCGGTTTGCTTAAGAGGCCCGTATTTGTTGTCTTTGAAGGGTGAGACAAACAGTATGGATGGATTGGCCTTCATGAGCTTCTCCACATTGACATTCATTGAGGTGCCGATCTCTGTGACTTTTCCTTTCTTAAACTGCGCATCAATAACAGGCTGATGCATGTATTCACGTTCTGCTACTGCATTAACCCGCAGTAGTTCATTTAACCGGGCTACCATACAGGCATCCACTGAGGTTGTGCAACCAACGGTTTGAACGGGTGTCCGGATGATAATTCCTTCAGGTAAGTCCTTGGGTAAAGATGTTTTGCGAGAGACCAGCACATAACGGGCCAGTGCATGGAGGGTGTCCCATGGATTTCTGACTTCTAAAACTTTATAGGTTGAATATTTTTTGATATTGAACTCACGCGCATACCGAAGCGGTTCGATGGTAAAGGCAGCATTGGCTACTTTAGCTTTGTGTTGTTCAGAATTGACGCATCCATTAGAGAATGTGACAACAAGCATAGCCCATAGGAGGACCGATAAATGAATATCTTTCATTCGCACTTTTATTCCCGAAAGCAATTACTCACTCAGGCAGGTTTTCTGACTTCCCCCTTTTCTTGCGCCTTCCCATCAACCAGGTTGAAAGTGGCTCTTGTGCAAGAAAAACAGGTGGGGGTTACAGCTACGGGTATAGCTCCGGAATTTCACCGGATTCCCTTTTACTCCACACTACATGGACACCAAAGATGTGGCAAAGATAGTCTAATATTTAAAAAAAAGAATAGCTGTCGATTATTTTTTACACAATGACTTCAGCTGGTTCAGATTTCCATGAAAGACATTGAAATCTACTTTTCCCCTTATACCATTGATATTACCGCTTTCAGTATACTGCCAGAAACTCCAGTTACGGTCGTCGGGCATCTCAAAAGGATCTTCCAGATAATAAGCAATCCAGATAGGATACTTGTTAAACTTACCGGCCAGGTGGCGTGAGTAAAAGGATAAGTTAGAGTAAATAATAGGTTTAACATGGTATTCGTCTTCAAGTAGATCCAGGAACTTTTGTAGATTCTGGCAAATACTGGCAGTAGACTGACGGTTGGCATTTTCGACATCTACAACAGGGGGAAGGTCACCTGTTTTAAGCCTTACCTGACTCTTAAAAAGCCTGGCCTGAATATTCGGATCTTTAACGGGTCTGAAAAAGTGATAAGCTCCTCTGAGTAATCCGGTTTGTCCTACTTCTCTCCAGTTCTTCTGAAAACTATCATCTGTCCGTGAAGCGCCCTCGGAGGCTTTAATAAATGCAAATGATATTCTCACTCCTTTTACGCGCATATCTTCAACCTGTTTCCAGTCAATATTGCTCTGATGCTTGGAAACATCAATACCATGAATCGAATAATTATAGGGGATAGTGATACCAAAGTTTTTGTAAAAGATCTTTGTGGAAGTGGCCTGTGAATTCTTGCCATTTTCAGTAATATCGTTTTCAGGGACATCAGATTTCAAATAAACAATCAGCGATCCAACCCCCTTTACAAATAATGAAAGGAAGAGGCCAATCAGTAATAAAGCTAAACTGAGTTGTTTTTTGTGTATGTGTTTCATCCCTTAGCTCTATTCATTTTACCCACCAAAAGTAGACATATAATTGCTGATAGACCTGCTTTTCATTTATTAAAAATAAACAAAAAATAGATTATTTGGGTTAAGGAGCAGAAATATTTTCATTAAATGAGCCGGGTTAATTTGAACTTAAAATGGAGTTTCTTTATACCTCTTTGAACGATCAAGCGTATCACCCTACCGGGTTTGGAACGAAGAATGTTATTGAATTCGTTAACTGTAAGGGCTTTGCCAAAGAGACCATTTATTTGAATAATTGTATCATCAACACGCAAGCCCGTCATGTAAGCAGGGCTTTTTTCAATCACGTTGACGACCTCAATTTTATCGAATAAGTCTCCGGAGCCGATAATCTCGAATCCTGCCATATTGTATTCAAAAGGATGCTTAAAGGATTGATTGCGTTCAAAATAAACCATCTGATGAGCATAGTCTATCGTAACCTTGAACCGTCCCAATAAATCACCGCCAATTGTACCGTTACGTCCTGCCAATACATAATTTTTATTGTAGCTGTTTGTATCTGTGAAGAAAGTGAGCACATTATTGAAGGCTAAGTTACCAATATTAACCTTGTTAACCCGGCCAATCCATCCATTAATCGTACCTGCTAATCCGCGACCCAGAATGGTGTTGATGAAGTTGTCCTCAATTTTTATTTTAGGTTCAGCAAAGAGTTCAAGCAATAAGGCATGGCTTGCACCGGTATCAATCAATAATTTGGCATTAATTTTAGTTCCATCCAAAAGGGTTATGGGGATTTGCAAATAAGGTTTATTGTCATGAATTACAATCGGTATACCAACAGCTCTACGGGATGGCTTGTAAGTTTCCGGGGTTTGGAAAATGAGCTTGTGGTTTTCATAATCAATAGTAGTAACAAGATTTAGGATCATATCGGTTCCAATGATCCCGTGAACAGGAATACCTAAATAATTTCTTAACAGCAGGTAATCCTCTTCAAGCACTAACAAATTTAAACTTCTTCCTGCCAAACCGGGAAAATCAATAGAAACCCCATTTGCAAGATATACATTGAATTGTTTATGTTCACCAATGCCTGACATGGTGTACATCCGGTCGTATTTAACCTGCATCAGATCACTCAGCGTTTTATCTGTAATGATTGATGTGTGGACTCCTGTATCGAAAATGAAAGACAGTGGGAGACGATCATTGACCACCCCCTTGATTACAATGAGATTATTGTAATTTTCAAAAGGAATTTCAATACGTTTTGTGCCATTTGGAATAAAAAATCCAATCTCTTGCTGAGCCTGGCAATTTAGAATTCCAATAAAACCAAGTATTGCGAGTGCTATAAGTTTCATTTATTTCCCAAGTTTGCTTGTGAAAATAGAAAAGGCTTATTGAGTGATAGATTCAGCGCCTTGATCTTAACAAAGATATGTATTCATTGTTAATCTTAATCTGATTTACAAGCAAATAATGTAATTATTTACGTTATATCATGAAATTGGCAGTTTTATCTGATCTTTGGTTTTCAAGGAATAAGCTTGTAATATTGCAGTTGTGTTTTAAAGCTTCTTTTTTTAAGACGCAATAACTGATATATAGCATTATACATATGAAAAAGGTGCTCCACGAGAATGAAACTTTCGGCAATTGTGATTATACTGCAAAGGGATTGCAAAGAGGTGAATTTGTAAAATGCCTGTTTAAGGAATGCAATTTTACTGGAACCAACCTTTCAGATTTTGAGTTTATTGATTGCCAATTTAGTAACTGCAATCTATCGATGGTTAAATTTGATTCTACAGGGTTGAAAAATGTCTTCTTCAAGAACTGCAAGTTAATCGGAATTGATTTCAGCGTTTGTAAGGATTTTCTGTTTTCTGTCGGTTTTGAAAATTGTATACTGGATTATTCTTTTTTCTTAAAAAAGAAACTTAAGAATATTGTATTCATGAAATGTAGCATTAAGGAGGCCAACTTTGCAGATACCGATCTGACCAATGCCCGGTTTCTGGAATGTGATTTGCTGATGACCCAATTCGAAAAGACACAATTAAATGGCGCTGATTTTACTACCTCATTTAATTTTATCATTGATCCTGAACTGAATAGAATGAAAAATGCCAGGTTTTCAATCAATGGATTAGCCGGACTACTCAGCAAATATGGAATAATTATAGAATGAAAAAAATCTTTAAATTTTAACATGTTGCATTTACACATGCTAAATTGCTACAAAATAGTAAATTTTTAAGTTTCATTTTTTTGTATTATATTGAATTCGAACTCTGATTATTCATGAAAGTTTGTTATTTTTGATGCCACAGTAGTGTATGAATAGCAAATCTATTGTTTAGTACACTTTTTAAATACGTTTTATCAAAAAAATTGACCTTATTATGAGTAATTCTTTACATTCAATTATTACAGGATCAGGACGTTATATTCCAACCCGCATCATAAAAAATGAAAAATTCCTCGAAAATAGTTTTTATAATTCAGCTGGAGAAAAGATAGCCAAGACCAATGAAGAGATCATCAGTAAATTTCTCCAAATCACCGAAATAGAAGAAAGAAGATACGTTGAAGACAAATATGTGGCATCTGATATTGGTTTCTTTGCAGCTCAGGATGCCCTGGAATCGTCAAAAACTGATAAAGAAACTTTAGACTACATTATTGTTGCCCACAACTTTGGTGATGTAAAAAAGACGAATCAAAAATCAGATTTCGTACCCTGTCTGGCTGCAAGAATCAAACATAAACTGGGTATTGAAAATCCTTATACTGTTGCATATGATTTGCCTTTTGGTTGTCCGGGATGGATTCAGGCATTGATTCAGGCTGATTATTATATCAGATCTGGCGATGCAAAGAAAATACTTGTGATTGCAGCCGAAACATTATCCAGGATTTCAGATCCACACGATATAGATAGAATGCTGTATTCGGATGGTGCAGGGGCTGTAATTCTGGAAGCTGTTGAAAGCGAAACGCCGGTTGGAATCATCAAACACCTGACCAGGACAGATACTTTGGATTACACCTATTTGCTGCGAATGGATAAGTCGTACTATCCGCTTCCAACCAATGATGATCTGTTTCTGAAGATGAATGGAAGGAAATTATATGAATATGCATTAAATACTGTTCCCCAGGTCGTTAAAGATTGTATTGATAAATCAGGGGTTCCCTTTAGTGATATTAAAAAGGTATTGATTCATCAGGCTAATGCCAAAATGGATTATGCAATTCTTTCCCGTGTCTTTAAACTATTCGGTGTCAGCGAAATCCCTGAAGATATCATGCCGATGACTATTGCAAAGCTTGGCAACAATTCAGTGGCTACCATTCCTATCCTGTATGATCTGATTATGAAAGGGGATATGAAAGGTCAGAAGATCAACAGTGGCGATCATTTTATCTTATCCTCTGTAGGTGCGGGAATGAATGTAAATGTGATTGTTTATAAACAACAATAAACCCGATATTTAGTACTTTTTTTTGTTTATGTGTGAATCATGTAACTTATTAGAATAGTTATGTAACACATGCTGCAATTAAAGATTCAACCTTTACGTATTGAATTTTTAGTTCAAATCAAACAATTAAAAGCTACAAAATGAAAAAACTAAACTATGTGTTTCTTTGCTTTTTAATGGTCAGCCTTAGCCTGTTATCATGTCAAAAACAAAGTTCTAAATCGACAGTTTCAGTTAGAATGGCAGATGCCCCCGGACCTTATACCGCAGTATATATTGACCTGCAGGGTGTGGAAATAACCGGTACCAATAATAATACAGTGTTACTGAATACGAATAATAGGATTTATAATCTGCTTAATTTCGCAAACGGAAAAGATACTCTTATTGGAACAGGTTCTTTATCTGAAGGTTCTGTTGAACAGATCAGACTTATTCTAGGCCCTAACAATACCGTTGTAATTAACAATGTGAGTTATCCGTTAAGTACTCCAAGTGCTGAACAAACAGGATTGAAACTTCAGGTTCATCAATCACTCGTAGCAGGTGTAGCTTATAGTATACTGCTTGATTTTGATGCCAACCAGTCTATTGTAGATCTTGGTAACGGAACCTATAAACTAAAACCGGTTATCAGGACAATTGATACAGCAATCAGTGGTTCCATCATGGGTAAGATTCTTCCTGTTGGTCTACTTGCAACTGTAACCGCAACATCAGCACTTGCATCATATTCAAGTGCAGTAACTGTCACTGGTGATTTTCTGATTAAGGGTTTGCCCGCAGGAATTTATACAGTCACTGTAACACCGGCATCTCCAAAGATAGCTGTTATACAGACGAATATAACAGTAGCAGTCGGTGCTGCAACTAACGTCGGAACTATTACAATACTATAATATCAACTTAGGTTTTTTGCCAAAGGTGAATCCGGAATTCCGGATTCACCTTTGGCATTCATTATTTTTATTGACACCGGAACTACATTTCCTACACCACTCCCTGATCACTTTCAGGCCAATACCAGACAACTGGTAGATACTCCCTCCATGTAAAGTACAATTAGCCTACATGCAGCCTACCTGTAGCGTACCCTATATACGCTACAGGTAGGCTATATGTACGCTAAGGGTACGCTACAGGTACGCAACACCTCCTGATTATCTACTAATTGTCGGGTCCTTGTTTGGTCTTCATCCGGGAGTCAGCCTTTCATGATCTTTGTTTGATCATTTCAGGGGCTGTTTATGGTTTGTTTGATATTTAACAAAAAATCATTGAAGATGACGGCCAATGGCTTCCAATTCCTTTAGTTTTTAATTTAAAATGGTATACTTTTGGAATGAAATACTGGTATCCTTTTCGGGTTGAAATAAACAAGAAAATGCGATAAGACTATTTGAGTCTGCAGCGGTTACACTTTATAAGAAAAAAAATTCAATTAACTTTATTGAGGATAATTTAAATATAAGCAGGTCAATAATTTATCAATACAATTAGAAATGAAGGAGTAAAGGTTAATGGCTTCAAGAAAAATAAAAATAAATAATTGTTATAACATGTTATAACAATTATTATCTTTGCATAAAGATATTTTAATATGGAAACGACAATAGTGAAAATAGGTAATTCAAAAGGTCTTATAATTCCTAAGAAGCTTCTAAGCGTTTTTGGAGAGGCAAAGCAGGTTGATATTAAGGCGAAAGATGGCGGGTTGATAATAACCCCCTTAGCAGAGAATAAATCAAGGAGTAACTGGGAGCAGCAATTTTCCGCTGCCATTGCCCAAGGCTTTATGCCTGAGAATGATGTAATTGATGTTGAGAATGATTTTGATAAAAAGGAATGGACATGGTAAAAAGGTTTGAAGTTTGGAATATTGAACTTAACCCAACGCTAGGTTCGGAAATCAATAAAAAGCGTCCATGCCTGATTGTTTCACCAAATGAAACAAATAAATTTCTCAATACTGTAGTGATCGTACCTATGACCAGCACAATTAAACCATATCCTACAAGACTTAATTGTCATTTTAAGGGCAAAGACGGGCAGCTCGTCGTTGATCAAATAAGATGTGTGGATAAAACAAGATTGATTGAAAAATTAGGTACAATGGACGCAAATACATGTAAAGATATTAGTTTGCTCATTATAGAAACTTTTAAGTATCAATAAAAGCAAAGCATTTGAAATCTCATAAAACGCATGAAAAAGATTAGTGAAAACGGATATTCATTATTCCTCTCTCGACTCTTATCCACGCCATAATTCCTGTCCGTAATCCTACGATTTAGGAGTCTCCAAATATTTTTTATAATTTTTTCTCCACTCAGGCATTCGTATGCTACGCATCTTTTGGAGTCTGGAACAGATTTACGGTATATACAAGAATTATTGGGACATAAGAGTTCAAAAACAACTGAGATTTACACACATGTAACTGAAAAAAGTTTGCAGAAAATATCGAGTCCATTTGACAATTTATAAATATAAAATACTTACATTGGCAAAAAAATAAAAAACGGCGTTAATCGTATATAGTCACCCATATTGGGATGTATTGTACGGGTTTTCCGTATATATAAACGAGTTGTGTGCAACCCAAAAACAAAACACCATGAGCAATTTACAACTTAAAGGAGATTTACTTGAACGATTAAATTATGATTTTATTAATCGACAAATTTCAAATTATGAATTAATCTGGGATAAGTTCGTATCTGTTAATTTCAATCTCGATAGCGATAATAACAAACTCAAACAACTGATTTCGGAGTATAATTATACTTGTTTAGAAAGTGTGATTTGTATGAAAGCCTTACAAGAGAAGGATTATTCAAGTATTTTTATTGCAATCGAATCTTCTAAATTGACTGAAAATCAAATACTGTCTAACTACATTTTTTTTATTAATGATTTTTTCGTTTTTGAAGCACATATAGGACGAATCTATGAAACAATGGAACGAACATGGTCTATACTTAAAATGAAAGAAGATGATAGTTTGAAAGAATTTTATCATCATAGACACAATGTAATACATAGTCATAAATTACTTCTTCAGTTTCATGATAGATTTATTGCTATTCCTGAATTAAAAGCACAAGGAGTAAAGAATGGATGGTCTGATAGAGAAAAATTAAGCTGGGAAGATTTCTTAAAGGATAGTAAGTATATGCAAGCAATTGATGATTACTTTAAAGATACAATTGATAGATTAGTTCCTGTCTTAGATATTTCATTTTGTGCAATTATGAGTAAATTAAAAGATTTAATCAAAGATTGGGGAATTATAGATTCTCAGATTGTCAATTCTCATTTTGACCCATTTTCTGGTACAACAATGACAATAGGATATACATTTCAAGAAGTAAAACTATAAATAAAATGGGCAGCACACAACAACAGCTCCATACGCAATGGGGGTTTCAGCGGTTTTGCAAGTTTAGTTCCCGCAGACAGGTTTTGTATCGGTTGATACAGACGCAGACACGCAATCCCGCCCTGCATGTAGCTGCAGAACGTTACAGGCAAACGTAAACCGACAGTGCGGACAACTAACATCAGTGCGAAAAATGAAAGACCAAAAAGAAATTAAGCAAAGAATTTGGACGACTCTTAACAAACTAAGGAGTGATATGGATTTTTCAGGTATCCGTAGCACTAAGTTGCTTGAACTTATCGGCACGACACAAGGACAAGAAAAGTTTGACCAAATTTTAAATAACAAAGAACTTATTCGTGCTATTACAAACACTGACGGCTTTACGCCACCTCTTTACATTTACAATTTCATCAACGAACTTGCAAGGATTATAAATCCTAAAACGCATCTTGACCCTTGGATAACACCTTCTTCTCCTTGTAACTTTTTTGACTTTGGGAAAACGACAGCATATTGTTTAAATCAAACGGTAGTAGAAATTATCAAGGACGTTTTCGCCAATATTAGAACTGAAATTCATATAGGTGACGGTTCAATACAACTTGACAGCATTAAAACAAAATTTGATTTTATCACTTCGTTTCCACCTTTCGCTATGAGGAAAGATCCGATTGAGATAGGTGGTTTGAAAACTTCAAATGATTTTTCTTCTACTCTTCTTATTCAATCCTCTATGCTTTTGAATGATAATGGGAAAGCAGTATTCTTGTTACCATTTTCATTTTTATTCAACACAAAAAACAAAGAAATCTTAAGCAAACTTGGACTTTTTGTTGATGCTGTTTTCACCCTTCCTAATGGAGCCTTCTTGCCGCTTGCGAATATTAAGACAAACCTAATTGTCGTTACAAAGCAACCCAAAGAAAAAACTTTTGTTGCTGAAATTTCTATCGATGAAAAAGTTAACGAGGCAATTCTTGAAAACTATAATAATCGAAAAGTAGGGAAAGCAATCCAATTGGGTGCATTAGTTGACTTTCAAGAATTCAAATCTTTAGAGGAATTAATATCGCAAAATGAAATGCAAGAATTGGTCAAAAGAATTGGCTATCCGTCAGTTCTTTTGATTGATGTTGCAGTCAATATAAATCTTTTGAAAGTAACAGATATTGATGAAGTAGAACACTTTTCCAATTCAGTTTATCTTCCAAAGATTGGCAATAGTCCAGCAGTTACAATGCCTTCTGAAATGAAAATGAAAAATCCGAAAAACTATTTTCAAATTCAACTTGACGAGGGGAAAGCAAATTCAACATTTGTAGTTAATTATTTTAATAGTGTAATCGGCAGAAAGTTGAGAGAGAGTTTAGAAGTTGGTGCAACTATTCCTTCAGTTTCAAAATTACAATTGCAAAATTGCGGTTTGCATTTACCGGAATTAAAAACACAAATTGAGATTGTTGAAATTGACAGCAAGATTGAACAATTCAATTTGCGACTTGAAGAATTGAAACGAAACCTTTGGAAACAACCTAAGAGCTTTAATTCAATCGCAAAAGAATTAAAGAACATAAACAAAGAAGAAGATCTTGAACATTGGATTGACAATTTACCATTCCCAATTTCATCAATACTTTGGCGTTATTATGCGACAAAAGAAAACGGCAAAAAAATAGAACACCTTTTCCATTTCTTTGAAGCACTATCTGAATTTTTCTCAATGATAATGCTTAGTGCCTTAGTGCAAGACCAAGAGTTTTACAAGCAAGAATGCCACAATTGGATAGACATTGATGAAAAATTTAAGGAGTGGTATTTCAGAGCAACATTTGGAAGTTGGAATATTCTTACCTCCAGACTTTCAAAATCAGTGAGAAGATATTACATGGACAATGAAAGAAAAGAGTTTTGCAAAACTCTTTTTGGAAATCCAACAGAAGCGTTTATGAAAATGCTTACTGAAAAGGGAATTGTTAATATATTATTGACAGTTGCAGAACTGCGCAATAAATGGAAAGGACACAGTGGAATTACGAGTGAAGAAGAAAATAAGCAAAGAGTAACTGCACTTGAACAACAATTAAATGAGTTGAGAAAATTTATTGCAGACGGCTTTGAAGAAACAAAAGTTGTTTCTTCAAAGCAAGGCGAACTTGACGAAGGTGTTTGGACATTTACAGCAAAAGAACTTGTTGGAGCAAAATCGCCATTTAAGGAAACAGAAATTAAATCACTGATTGGACTTGAAAAAAAGAAACTCTATTTGACACATGCAAATCAAAACAAACCAATAGTATTATTGCCTTTCATTAAGTTCATCGAAATTTCAGATGCAGTTTATTTTTATACAAGCATTGAAAGTAAAAATGTTCGATGGGTTTCATATCACTTTGATAAAGACCCTGAACTGAATCAACCAGCGGACAACGAATTATTCAAAGCATTTGAATTTTTAAAGCAAAATAATGGTAAATCTTGACATACAAATCTTTGGACGAAAAGAACGCCAGCCTAGAATAGCAAGTTACCCGGCAAGTCGGGTTTCAGTGCTTCGTTGACAGGAAATTAGTAATTAGAAATGCAGTACTCCGTAGGAAGTTCATCGGTTAAATCCCGCCCTGCATTTGCCACGAAACGTTAGCACTCATTTTAAAAAAGAACGATGGCACAACAACGTGTATAAAATATTGGGAAACAATAAGTTGCAAACTGTATCGTTCGCATCAGCTTTTGTCACGGGGGATACAGACGCAGCCCGAAATAAAATATCTATAACGTAAAAACCATGGAAATACCTGAAAAAGTATACAAATATAGAACATGGTATGATCCTAACCATCAACGGATTATAAAGGATAATGAACTGTATTTATCATCTCCAAAAGACTTAAACGATCCTTTTGATTGTAAGATAATTTCGGATTTTAATTTATTATTAACGGATGAGGATGTAAATGAGTATATAAAAAGGTTTGAAGCTAAGTATAAGGTAGACCAATCAGATCTAAAGAATCGGTTTGCTGACCGAGACGAATTTCAACGTAATTACGAGAAAATGGTTATTGATGATGTGGATACATATTATGGATTACTATCATTAAGTTGTAGTTGGAATATTGTTTCAATGTGGTATCATTATTCTGATTGTTATAAAGGATTTTGTGTAGGGTTTTGGGAAGAAAAATTACGAGAAACAGGATATTTTGATGGAGTTGGTATTGTAGATTATGTTCCTGAATTACCTGTTATGAAACCCAATGTTGCAACATCTCCTTATGAAGAATCTTTTTTAAAAAGAATAGCAAGTCGATGGTTCACAAAACATATAGATTGGATAAATGAACAAGAATTTAGATTGATTAAGAATTTTTTTCTCATCGATCCACCTTATAAAAGAGCCATTCAAATACCTGATAATATAATAGCAGAGGTTATTTTGGGGATTAATATTTCTGACAATGATAAGACAGAAATAATTAAAGTATGTAAGAAAAAAGGGATTCATGTATTTCAGACTTTCATTAAAGGTTCAAGGTTTGAAAAAGAAATAGTTGAGTAATAAAAACTATTTTATAAATCCAAGGCTCTATAAAATCTAAATATCAATTATGGAGTTAATTGCAAGTATCGAATTTGGAAAGCAATTTAATTTTGTTATGGTGCAAATTATGGTGCAAATAAAAAAAGACCTACAAATATAACTTTGTAAGTCTTTGATTATCGAGAGCGGAAAACGAGACTCGAACTCGCGACCCTCAGCTTGGGAAGCTAATGCTCTACCAACTGAGCTATTTCCGCAATGATGATTCCGTTCCAGGTATGGTGTCCTACAACGCTACAAATATAAGGATTTTTAATAATTTTCCTCTGGTTTAATTACATTTATTTATCCGCATCTGTTATTTTTACTTTAATAAGCGAATACTTTATCTTTGGGATAATTTAGAAAATTATATGTAAATACAATATCTTTGAACATCAAAGGACCTCGGGTATATTCTGGGGAAAAGCCATCAGCAAAGTAGTGAAATAAAACTTGTTAATTTGATACAGAGATTTAAAATTTTAACTTATAATTAGTATTTCAAACTAAAAGTATTCTTTTAATTTGTAATGTTTAAGAATCGAATTAAATATTCAATTAATTCGCTAACTTGATTTTAGAATATCGGTTTATTCGAACGTTAACAATATAAATTTTTTTATAAGATTTTTAAAAATGCATAGTAGACTTTTCGTTATACTCTTACTTTTCTTTTTCCGGGTTAGTAATGCTCAGGAATTAAAAATCCCTGCCATATTTTCAGATAATATGGTGCTTCAGCAAAAATCAAATGTCCCTATCTGGGGATGGGATGCACCGGGTAAGGTGATCCAGGTTACCGGAAGCTGGAACAATAAAATTGCGAAGGCGGTAACAGATAACTCAGGAAAATGGATGCTCAAACTGAGTACACCTTCAGCCGGAGGACCCTTCACACTTACCATTAATGGTGAAAAGTCTATCGCATTTCAGAATGTGATGATAGGGGAGGTCTGGATTTGTTCAGGTCAGTCAAACATGGAAATGCCTATGTCGGGATGGGGTATTCAAACTGTACAAAATACGGAAAACGTCATAAAACAGGCTTCAGATTATCCTAATATCCGTCTATTCAATGAGCAGATAAAGATTGCAACAACACCGCAATCTGATTGCAGTGGACATTGGGTAAACAGTTCTCCTGAATCTGTTGCAACTTTCAGTGCAGCGGGTTACTTCTTTGGACTCGAGTTGTATAAACGTTTAAATATCCCTGTCGGTCTGATTATGACAACCTGGGGTGGGACTCCTTCAGAGGCATGGACCAGTGCAGAGGAGATCTCTAAATACAGTGATTTTAAGTCACAGCTTGCGTATCTCACGAATCATGACCAGCATATCATTGATAGTATTAAATTTATAAAGGATTTGGCTGACTGGCAGTCAAAATTAAAGGTTGAGAATAATGTCTACCAGGGTGATGTTCAGAAATGGATGAGCCAAAGTCTGGTTGATACAACCTGGACTAAGATTGCCATTCCAGAAGGATGGCATAACGATTCAAAGCTTCAATATTTCACAGGGATGGTCTGGTTCAGAAAGACCATTGAAATACCCAAAGAATGGGAAGGCAAAGATCTGTCGGTAGAGTTTGGGCTTATAGATGAGATGGAAGTATGCTGGATGAATGATTACAAACTAGGTGAACAGATGGTTGTGGACAATTGGAATACACCCAGAAAATATATCCTGCCTGCTGAAAAAGTGAAAGCAGGTTCCGGTACTATCGTAATCCGAATGATTAATACCCAGAGTTCGGGAGGAATCCTAGGGCCTAAAACAAGGTTGAAAGTATATCCTGTTAAGGATGGTGACAATAAGGCTATTTCTCTTGCTGGAGACTGGAAATATAAAATTGATGTTGATCAGGCAAAAATGCCAGCTTATCCGCTAAACAGAAGCGCTCTCTATCCCTATTATCCTTCTGTACTCTTCAATGGAATGATCAATCCATTGATTCCTTTTGCAGTGAAAGGAGCAATATGGTACCAGGGAGAAAGCAATGTTAATGATGCAAAATTGTACGGACAGATTTTCCCTGCAATGGTAAAATGTTGGAGATCACTTTGGAATCAGGGAGATTTCCCTTTCTATTATGTGCAAATTGCACCCTTTGATTATGGATCAGACGCTCATTCAGAACTATTGCGTGAAGTGCAATTAAAATCATTGAAGACCATCCCCAATAGTGGGATGGCCGTCACCATGGATATTGGAACTATCAAAGATATTCACCCACCCAACAAGGAGACTGTTGGAAAACGCCTGGCAAATTGGGCATTGGCAATGGATTACGGAATCAAGGATTTGACAGTGAGTGGACCAATATACACCAAGATGATGATTGAAGATCAGGAGATACGGCTTTATTTTGATTATGCTAAAAAAGGTCTTGAGGCAATAGGGGGTGAGTTAACCAATTTCGAGATAGCCGGAAATGATCATAAATTTTTTCCAGCCATGGCCGTCATTGAAAACAATACGGTTGTAGTCAGCAACTTTGCAGTCCCTGAACCCGTTGCAGTCCGTTATGGCTGGAGCAATACCGCTACCCCGAACCTGTTTAATACAGAAGGATTACCGGCTTCTCCCTTCAGAACCGATAACTGGGATAAGTAAACTTTAACTTATTTCAGTAACTTTGCTTCAAAGAGCAGAATCAGTGAATTTTGAAAGATTTATAGCATTTAGGACACTCAGACCCGAGGGAATGGCACGACCCATCGCCCGGGTTGCTATGGTCAGTATAGCGCTTGGCCTGTCGGTAATGATCATTGCCGTGGCTATTGTAACCGGCTTTCAGAAACAGATCCGTGAAAAAGTAGTGGGGTTTGGAGGACATATCCAGATTACCGAATACAACACCAACACTTCTTATGAATACCCTCCCATCAATCGGAATCAGCCCTTTCTGGCAAAACTAAAAGCAATGCCGGGCATAAAACATGTGCAGGCATTTGGCATTAAGGCCGGAATAGTTTCTACCGGTGCCCAGATTCAGGGTGTTGTCATGAAGGGTATCGACCGTGATTTCGATACTGCATTCTTTGCTACAAGGCTTGTGCAGGGTCGTATGCCTATTCTAGGTGATAGTGCTACCTCACAGGATATCCTCGTCAGTCGAACGCTTTCTATGCTTCTCGGCCTTAAAACCGGTGGGCCATTGAGGGTGTTTTTCATCAACAATGGAGAAGTCCGTGCCAGGAGGTTTACCATATGCGGGATCTATGAAACTGAGTTGGCCGAATTCGATAAAATCTATATTATTGGCGATATCAGGCATATTCAGAAACTAAATGGCTGGAACAAGGATCAGATTGCTGGTTTCGAGGTCCTGGTCAATGACTTTAACGACATCGACAATATGGGACACCGGGTGTTTAATCTTGTCAGCTATAACCTGAATGCACGCACCATTAAGCAGCTCTATCCGCAGATCTTCGACTGGCTGGAACTGATGGACATGAATGTGCTGATCATATTGGTACTGATGGTCATTGTTGCTGTCATCACGATGATTTCCACTCTGCTTATTCTCATACTTGAACAAACAACTTTAATTGGCTTATTGAAGGCAATGGGTGCACCTAACTGGAGCATTCGGAGAATTTTTCTGATGAAGGCTGCCTGGCTTACCCTCAAGGGGATGATCTGGGGGAACATTATTGCCCTCACCATCTGTATCCTTCAGCTCAAGCTGCATTTCCTCAAGCTGCCGCAGGAAACCTATTATATGGCGTTCGTTCCCATCAATCTCAACATGATGCATATCCTGTTGATCAATGCAGGGACATTGTTTGTCTGTACCGTGATGCTGGTTGTGCCATCCTACATCATAGCACGCATCCAACCCGTCAAGGCCATCCGTTGGGAATAAGAATGACTTTTCTCTTTACTCAAATTTCAATTTGATTAATGCAATCTCCGGCCGGTGACCTGTCCTTACAGGAGGTCCCCATGAGCCATAACCCGGTGAGACATAGAAAAAAGTATTCCCGATCTTTTTATATCCCATCCCCACTTCATAGATGGCATCTATGATGTAGTTAAGCGGCCATAACTGCCCGTTATGTGTATGTCCTGAAAGCTGCAAAGTAACGTTTTGTTCCTGGGCTTCGTTGAGCTTAAACGGTTGGTGATCCATCAAAACAATAGGTCGTTCCCGGTCCAGACCGGCAAGCAATGTATCCAGTGTCATTCTTTTTTTATGGGCAAAGCCATTGATCGACCGGTCTTCTCTGCCTGCAAGATAAAACATCCCGTTTATGCTCACCACTTTATCCCGCAACATCGTGATTCCATGTTCCGAAAGATATTTACTGGCCGCCTCAGCACCTCCAATGTATTCATGGTTACCCATGATGCCATAAACCCCCAGAGGCGCAACAATTTTTCTCAACGACTCTCCCAGGTTCTGACGGATAACCGGTTTCAGGTCCTCATCTACCACGTCTCCTGCCAGCAAAACGATATCGGGTTTCAAGTCATTGATGGTATTGACCAGTTTACCTACCCGGCGGGGACCAATGATCGTCCCCAGGTGTATGTCCGAAGCCATCACCATCCTGATTTCCTTCATTCCTACAGCCTTTTTCCCTGTCTGGATCTCAATAGTCCTGATGCGTGGATTGACGGCATTAATATGCCCCAGAATCAATACCAGACCAATAATACCTATCGAAGTATAGAGATAAATGGCCTTGAGTTCTGCCGAAGGATGGATAAGGAAGGAGGGGAGCGAAGGAATCATCCATCCCAAGAGGCTGATGATGTCCACGACCAATACGATCAGGAAGAAATAGAGCATGGCAGCCAGCCAGAAAGCCCCTACCCAGGTCACCACATCACTGAACCACGATTGCCAGACCCTTTCCAAAATACGTCCTGCAGGGTAAGAAACGACCAGAATTATGAATACCGTGGTGAACAGTCCGGTATATTTAGAAGGAGAAGGGAATGCTTGGATGGCATGCCGGAAGATATAGTAGTTGATTAAACCAAATATAGTCAGTACGATACTGAAGAAGATGAGGAATGGCGAGATACGCATAAACTAATATTTTAAATTTAATTTTACAAAAAAATGCTTATTTCTTTCTGGAATGCAGCCCACATTCTTTGGTATCAGGATTCTCCCACCACCAACGTCCTGCTCTGACATCCTCTCCCGGCAAAATAGCCCTGGTACATGGCTGACATCCAATACTGGGAAATCCATGATTGTGTAAACGGTTAAAAGGCACACTATTGGCCCGTATAAACGTCCACACCATTTCCTCATTCCAATTGATCAACGGATTGATCTTCACCATCTGGTTATTCTCATCCCACTCCACCATCTGCACTTCATGACGAGTGACACTCTGGTCCCGGCGCAGCCCACAGATCCATGCATCCAATCCCTTGAACGCCCTTTTTAAAGGCTCCAGCTTCCGGACAGAACAACAGAGCTTGCGGTTTTCAATGCTTTCGTAGAATAGATTGATCCCTTTTCCCTTTACCATCTCCTGAACCAATTCTGCATCCGGGAAATAAATTTCTATATTGATATTGTAACGGCTGGACGTAGCATGGATCAGGTCATAGGTCTCCGGAAAGAGTCTTCCCGTATCCAGGGTAAAGATGGTCGTCGATTTATTTATATCGGCAATCATATGAGTGATAACCTGATCTTCGGCTCCAAGACTAGAGGAGAAAGCAACTTTTTGACCATAGTATGAAAGGAAAAAACCAATTACTTCTTCGGGTTCTGATTCTTTGAAGCGATTATTCCATTCGGTGATTTGCTTTTGTATGTCCATGATAATTGGTGTATTATGAAAATAAAACATATAAAAATCAATTTTTTAAGATTGAGTTTTAATACCGAAACAAAGGTACTGGATTCACCAATAAGTACGGCGAATTTGTTAATTTTGCTTTTATTTGACTAAAACCATATCGCAATATGAAAGTTCACTTTATAGCCATTGGCGGTAGTGCCATGCATAATCTGGCCATTGCCCTTCATAAAAAAGGAGTGACGGTAACAGGATCTGACGATGAAATATTTGATCCAGCAAAAGAACGTTTAAAACGATATGGTTTACTCCCTGCCGCAGAGGGTTGGCATCCTGAGAAACTCGATCAGAGCATAGACGCCGTGATCCTGGGAATGCATGCCCGTGCAGATAATCCCGAACTATTGAAGGCCCAGGAGATGGGCATGAAGATCTTCTCTTATCCCGAATACCTCTACGAACAGGCGAAGGATAAAAAGCGTGTCGTGATAGGAGGCAGTCATGGCAAGACCACCATCACAGCAATGATCCTGCATGTGCTGCAACATCATGGTGTCGATTGTGATTACATGGTAGGGGCACAGCTTGAAGGGTTCGAAGTGATGGTGAAGTTGAGTGAATCTGCAAAGATCATGGTGTTTGAGGGTGATGAATATCTGACCTCACCCATTGACCGCAGGCCCAAGTTCCACCTCTATAAACCCGATATAGCTCTGATCAGTGGCATAGCCTGGGATCATATCAACGTGTTTCCAACTTTTGATAATTACGTCGAGCAGTTCAGGATCTTTGCAGCAATGGTCCCGCCAACAGGAGTCCTGATTTATTGCGAAGATGATGAAGAAGTCCGTAAAGTGGCTGAGGCAGTATCGAAAAAAGTCAGGACTTTGCCCTATAGCCTGCCTGAGTTTACCGTTGACAATAGCAACACCACCATTATTCACCAGGGTAAGAAGACCCCGTTGATGGTATTTGGCAAGCACAACCTTCAGAACATGGAAGGAGCAAGGCTGGTCTGCAAGGAACTGGGTATTACGGATGATCAGTTTTATGAAGCCATCCGGAGCTTTAAGGGTGCGGCTAAACGCCTTGAACTGGTTGACCGGAACGACTCTACGGCTGTCTATAAAGACTTTGCACATTCTCCTTCAAAACTCATGGCTACAACCCGGGCAGTCAAGGAACAATTCCCTATGCGGAAGCTGGTGGCCTGTATGGAATTGCATACTTTCAGCAGCCTGACCAAGGAGTTCCTGATGCAATATAAAGGAGCCATGGATGAGGCCGATGTGGCTATTGTCTATTTCAGTCCCCATGCCATCGAACTCAAACGCCTTCCTGCAATCACTGAAGCCATGGTTCTGGAGGCCTTTGGCAATGAAAACATCTGCGTCTATACAGATTCAGATACCTTGTATAGAGACCTGCTTTCAATGGACTGGCACAATGCAAACCTTTTGATGATGAGTTCAGGCAACTTCCATGGAATTGATTTTGCTTTACTGGCTAAAGAGGTACTGGGAAAATAAAAATTTCTTCATCTTCGCTCAGGGTTCATATAACATGGTCGTTTTATTTTCTTCAATACATTTAAAGGAAGTCTATTACAGGATCATCACTATTTCTTCTTCCATTCCCGGTAAGCACCGGTAAGGCTTTTTGTGGATGGGTCGGGTTGGGTGATCTGGGTCGTTACGTGGAGTTCCTTCAGATCCTTGTTCCAAAATACTACCGGCATTGTCTTGCCCCCATATTTGCCATTGGACTCCACAAATTGTTCAATGCCCGTTTCCGTTGTAAGACATAACATGAAAGGACTGTTCTCGTCGTGCTGGTATAGTTTAGCAGCCTCCAGATTGGGGAAATCCATGACTATTTCTGCATATAGCTGCCCGTTTAATTCAAATAACTGCTTTTTGATGTTCGTTGCGGTAGGATATTCATTCTGAATCTGGTCGCCATTGATATAATTGTTGAGCAATTCCTGAAAGTCCTGTTTAGAACGATCAGAACTGTCGTCACTGGCAGACAATAGATTTATATATCTGATTGTCAATGTGCCCGAGTTCTTCCCGGTGAACTTGAATATGTATTCTTTCTGCTCTGTAGTTAAACAACTACTCATCACCAATGCCAATAAAATCACAAACAGGTGGTGTATTCTTAATCTTTTCATAAATCATTGTGATGATACGCCAAAGGTAATACCATTTCTGATTAATTTTGCGGGCTGGTAGAAATCCTGTTAATCATTTTTTTATGCAAATAGTCCTTCAATCGCTTTGGCACGATTTAGCCGCAACCACTTTATTAGAATATTTTGCAGTCATATTCGGCATCCTGAGTGTCTGGTTTGCAAGTCGGGAGAACATCTGGGTCTACCCAACGGGAATCATCAATGTAGGACTTTTTGTGTATATTTTCATCATCGCTCATATATATGCCCAATCTGTCCTTCAGGTATACTACCTGATCATGAGCATTTACGGATGGTATAACTGGGTACATCACCCTTCATCAGAAGGAAATACAGCTATTACCCGTCTCGATGTCAAGGGATGGCTTCTGGTAATTGGATTGACAGCTTTTGGGACATTTGTTATTTACATTGTTTTGAAAAGATACACAGATAGTACTGTTCCGTTTCTTGATAGCTTTACGACCGCAATCTCCTTTGTGGCAATGTGGTTAATGGCTATAAAAAAGGTCGAAAACTGGATTTGTTGGATTGTTGGTGACTCGATCCTCATTGTGCTTTCGATTTCACAACACCTGGCCTTCACGAGTATCCAGTATCTGGTGTTCTTAGGATTGGCCGTTTCGGGATGGATAGAATGGAATAAAAAAATCAAAAATGCACAAACTCTTGCTTAAAAGAATCGCTATTATAGGGCCTGAATCGACAGGTAAGAGCACGCTGGCCCTCCAGCTGGCCAATCATTTCAACACGACCTGGGTGCCTGAATATTCACGTGAATACCTGGCTACTATTGACCGTGAATATAACTATGACGATGTATTGAAGATTGCTCAGGGGCAGTTGGGAAACGAGAACCGCTTGGCATTGTTTGCAGAGAACTATTTATTTGTGGACACCGAACTGATCATCAACAAGGTGTGGTGTGAATTCAAATGGCATACCTGTCACCAGTGGATACTGGACCGTCTAAAAGATCATCATTATGACCTTTACTTGCTGTCGTATTTCGACATCCCCTGGGTGTATGATCCCCTCCGGGAGAACCCTACTATCAGGGAAGAGCTCTTCGATGTCTACCGGGAACAACTCGGGAGCTATAGCGCTAATTTCAGGGTGGTCAAGGGTATTGGTGATGAACGGTTGAAAAATGCGATCTCATTGATTGAGACGGCTTTTCCTGAATATATTTAAGAAACTATTTATATAATGAACGAATAAAGCCGGTGCAACATGTGGTTGCACCGGCTTTACTCGTTATCTTAATATTATGATTTAAAATTATTTAACAGCATTAATGATTGCATCAAACAAAGGAAGTTTGGGCTCACTTTTTCGGTCATACAATAATGGATAATTGGTACGTCCACGGATAGGGAAATCATTTAACCATGAATCCTTATCTGTTAAACCCCAAAATGTTACCCGGGTAACTTCACCCCTATGTTTGTGAAACACTGCAAAGAGATCGCCATACCTTTTTGCAAGTTGATTCATTACTGAATCGGGTAAACCTGTCTTATATGGATCTAACGAAGTGTCATAAGTAGCGGTAGTAGACGTTTCTGCTGTAAGTCTTCTGGTTCTGTTGGGTAAGGCGCTGACATCTAACTCGGTAAAGTTAACTTTAACACCTGCTTTTTCAAAATCAGTTATGACGGCCTCAACCTGATCAATTTTTGGATCCAACAAACTGTAGTGACCTTGTTCACCTACAGCAGTAATTGGAATATTTTTATCCTTCAGACTTTTTACCAACCTGAGTACTCCTGCACGTTTTGCTGGATTGTATAAATTGTACTCATTGTAATACAACTCTAATTTTGGATCTGCGGCATGAGCATACTCAAATGCTTTTTCAATAAAATCATCACCAATAATCTCGTGCCATTTAGATTTACGGAAAGTTCCGTCTTCATTAAATGCTTCATTAACTACATCCCAACCATTGATCTTTCCCTTATATCTACCTACAACGGTATCAATGTGGTCTTTCATTCTTTTTAATAATACTTCACGGGTTACCGGAGCTCCTTTATCATCAGTGAAAACCCAGTTGGGGACTTGTGAATGCCATATTAAACAGTGACCGACGATAAACATTTTATTTTTCAGACCAAAATTTACATAGTCATCGGCAGGTTGCCAATTGAATACACCGGGTTGAGGATTGATCATACTCCATTTTAAATCATTCTCCGGGCTTATGCAATTGAACTGTTCAGCAATTATGGCTTGTCCCTTTACATCAGTCCCATTGGCTTCTCTTCGATTGATCGCCACTGCAATGTGAAATTCTTTCTTAAAGACTTTTTTTAGTGTTGGAAGTGGCTTATCGCTAAATCCAAAACAAAAAAGTAAACCTAGACAAAGAACTAATTTCTGATAATTTTTCATAGGGTGATTTAAATTAATTAATAATTAGGATATTTTATTGTGTGGTGTATTCTATTCCTTTTGTTTGGCAATATTCAACACCAAAAATACTATTTAATTTAAAGGTTTGTTTAATAGCATAGTATAAGCGAAATAATAATCTGTTTATGTGTGTAAGGTGCATTGAAATCATTAACAACCAGCTACATATTCACTGGAGTGTTGTAGGAATTAACGCTTTCCCCCGGTATGTACTATAGCGTCTTTCAGGGCTTTAATATCACGTTCTACCAGAGTTTATCTTAAAAAAAGATTTGTATTTTTACATTGTCGTACAATTTAAGTTGTTTTCATTATTTGTGTTGAGAAAAAGTGAATACGTTATGAAATATAAGTTACTATCTACCTTTTTGATTAGTGCAGGACTAGCCCTGTCATTCGTGTGTAAAGCTCAGAGTACATTACAGGTTACCGGTCTTCAGTGTGAATACCTGAATGAGCCATTAGGATTAGACGTTATGGCTCCAAGATTCAGCTGGAAACTTACCGACAAAAGCAATGCAAGAGGACAAAAACAAACCGCATACCAGGTGCTGGTTGCAAGCAGTAAATTATTGTTGGATAAAGATAAAGGGGATGTCTGGAATAGCGGTATCGTCACTTCCGGACAGTCTGCACTTATTGATTATAAGGGGAATGCGCTTACTTCAAACCAGGTGTGCTACTGGAAAGTGCGCGCATACGACATGGATAAAAAAGCTTCGGCGTGGAGTCTGCCCACCCGTTTTTCTATGGGTCTGCTCTCACCCGGTGACTGGAAGGGTTCATGGATCAAGCACCCTGATGCACCTTATGAAGATCATATCTGGTTCCGTAAGAATATCAACTTACATGAAAATATGGCCTCGGCCTTTATTCATGTGGCTTCTTTGGGATATCATGAATTGTATATCAATGGTAAAAAGGTTGATGACAGGATTCTGGCCCCTGTCCTTACCCGTTTAGATAAAAGAGTATTGTATGTAACTTATGATATAAAAAGCTTGTTGAAAAAAGGCGATAATACTGTGGCGATATGGTATGGCCCGGGTTGGGCCCGTTATGAATATTTTGCTAAAACGATCTTTCCTGCTTTCCGTGTTCAGCTGGATGCCAAGACATTAAGCGGTGCTGATTATTCTCTTTCAACGGATGCAAGCTGGAAATGTATGATCAGCTCGAGCAAGAATACAGGACAAAATAAATATACGGATCATGGAGGAGAATATATTGATGCAAGAAAGTACATAGCGGATTGGAATGCAGTTGGCTATGACGATAGTGGATGGCTTGCTGCCAAAGAGACTTCGCTGAATGTTGCCTTGTCTGCAGAGACTATGGAGCCGACACGGATTATCGAAAATATACCTGTAAAGACAATAACAGATACCATACCTGGGATATACAAAGTGGATATGGGAAAGAATTTTACGGGGTGGATCGAAGTGAAGATGAATGGGATGGCAGCCGGGGATGTAGTGACGATCATGGTTGCTGATGACCCCACTTCATTACAGGATTTCACTCAGAAGAATGTTTATGTCTGTAAAGGTACATCCGGAGAAGCTTTCACGAACCGTTTTAATTATGGCGCAGGTCGTTTTATCAATATCAGGGGATTAAAGCAGAAACCCTCTCTCACGGATATAAAAGGTTTTGCTATTTCAACCGATATCAAACGAACTGGATTCTTTACTTGTTCTGAAGCACTTTTTAACCAGATTTACGAAACTGATTTATGGACCTACAGGATGTGTACAACGGAAGGTTATACCTCTGACTGTCCGCATCGTGAACGGCTCGGTTATGGTGAAGAGGTATGGGCTACATCTTGGGGTATAGGGCTACCTAATTATGAGGTTGGCGCTTTCTATTTTAAACATGTAAGGGACTGGGTGGATGTGCAGGAAAAGAATGGATGGATCAATCATACTGCTCCTCAGTGGAATGAGCATTACGGTGGACCCATGTGGTGTAGCGCCGGTTTAAACCTCAGCTGGGAATTCTACCAGACTTATGGTGACAAACGCATTCTGGAGAACATCTATGACTCGGGCAAGAAATGGCTGGAGTTCCTGAACCTGAACAGCCCTGGTGGATTGCTGAAAGCCTATATGGGTGGAGGAAAGTTTCTGGGAGACTGGGCTGCACCGGGGGAGAGAAAAGAATTTGGTGATTCGAAAGAGTCGCTCTATTTCAATAACTGTGTCTATGCGATGAACCTGGAAACGGTAATTAAGATAGCCGGGATCTTGGGTAAGCCTGAAGACGTGGCCTTGTATCAACCCAGACTGAATGTTCTGAAAGAAAATATACAGACTACTTTTTTCAACCCTGAAAAGAATATTTATATGAATGGCAATCAGGTTCAGACAGCTTTTGCACTCTGGAGAGGCATTGTACCCGAAAACCTGAAACCAACTGTTATGGATAATTTCCGGAGGTTGATGTCGAATAAAGATGCTAATTTTGATATGGGGAGTTCGGGTTTACCTGTCTTGTTGAATTTCTTAACAGAAGACAGTCAATACAATGAAGCGGTGTCAAATATCCTGGTAAAGACAAACCAACCTAGCTATGGTTTTTTTATAAAATACGGAGAAACTACCTGGCCGGAATATTGGACAGCAACTGTCCCGAGTCAGATCCATACTTGTTTTACGGGGATATCCTCCTGGTTTGTGAAAAGTGTTGCGGGTATTCATGCTGATCCTGCACACCCAGGTTACCAGTCATTTATCATTAGTCCCGGACCGGTTAGCAATCTGACTTTTGCTAATGCTAAAACTGAATCGCTTTATGGGGCAATTACAAGTAACTGGAAGAAAGACGGAAATATGTTCACACTATTTGTCACTATCCCCGTTAATTCGCAGGCTACTGTTTATCTTCCTGCAAAAGAAGGGAAAGCTGTTTTAGAAAATGGAGTGAGCATTGACAAAGCAAAAGGGATAAAGGTGCTTAAACGTGAGGGGGATTTGCTTGTGCTGGAGGTACGATCTGGTCATTATACTTTTGCCTCGGAGTTATAATAGCAGAAGGGTTTTATCAAACACCTTAGGTGTAAACCACACTGGTGCAGATTTTAAATCTGCACCAGTGTGGCCGCCCTTCATTTTTAGATTGCCATATGAAATAGCTGAGCTTATTCGAATAATTTAACGATATCTTCCTTGTTAATGTCCTTAAGCGGATTGTTGGACGGGATAAAGGTTTCGGCGAGTTGGAGTTTGTGTTCCTGCAGCTTCAGGATCTTCTCCTCTATACTATCTTTGGTGATGAATTTATAAGCGATCACACTTTTAGACTGCCCTATGCGATGTGCACGGCTGATGGCTTGTTGCTCTACAGCAGGGTTCCACCATGGATCGAGCATGAATACATAATCGGCCTCTGTAAGGTTGAGTCCGACACCACCGGCCTTGATAGAGATCAAAAAAATGCGGGTTTTGGCATTGTTCTTGAATTGATTGACTACCTTTTCACGGTCTTTGGTTGACCCGGTAAGCATGGCATATGGAATACCCAGTTCATTGAACTTGTTTGCAAACAGGTTAAGATGCTTAACGAAAGATGAGAACACCAGCACTTTATTCTTTTCTTCAACCAGGTTCTGGATATTCCGGAGTACTTCTTCAAATTTCCCGCTGTCCCCTTTGTAGGTTTCGTCGGTCATGATAGGGTGATTAGACAATTGCCTCAGGTGCATCATGGCTTTCAATACCTCAATGGATGAACTACCAAGTCCTTTCTTTTCAATGCTCTCGAAAATGATTTGACGAATCCGTGCCTTCTCTTTATCATAAAACTTATGTTGCAATTCGGTCATCTCACAATAACGAATATCTTCAATAAGCGGGGGGAGTTCACGTGCCACCTCGTCCTTACGACGTCTGAGCATGAAAGGCTGGATGAGTTTCTGCAGTTTTATTTGCGCGGCCTCATCACCATCTTTTTCAAGCGGGTAAAGAAATTCGTTTTTAAAGAAGGAGAGGTTTCCGAGTAATCCCTTGTTCAGAAAATTCATTTGCGACCATAGATCTGTCAATGAATTTTCAATGGGTGTCCCTGTCAGGACTAGCCTGTGGGCACTAATCAAGCTGCAGACAACCTGACTATTTAAGGACTCGGGATTTTTAATGGCTTGGCTCTCATCCAGAATGATATAATAGAAGGGATAAACCGACATGAACGCCTGATCATTTCTGACTGTGCCATAAGTGGTCAGCACGACATCGTAATAACTGAATAGACGGGATTCCTGATATCTGTTGGGGCCAGTATGGATCAATGTTCTCAGGGATGGTGCGAAACGTTTGATTTCGTTCTTCCAGTTGTGGATCAGCGAAGCCGGCATGATGATTAGTGAGGTAGTTCGTTTGAGGTCCTCGATATCCAGAAAGGAAAACATGTCTTCTTGTTCTGCCTTGTCAAGATTATTATTCGAAATCAAACCATTTGTAATCTTCCCGTTTTGCTGCTGTATACCCAGCAGGAGGGCCAGGGTTTGGATTGTCTTACCCAGACCCATATCGTCGGCCAGACACCCTCCAAATCCTTGCTTATTCAAGAATTGCATCCACCTCAAGCCATCAGACTGATAAGAACGCAGGGTTGCATTTAACCCGTCAGGTACCAGCACGGGTTCAGCTTTTGTGAAATCGAGCTTTTGGACATCGTTTACAAGTACCTCTTCACTTTCGAAAAGGTTTTCATTCAACAGCAAAAAGTGATGCCTTTGCAGACGCATTGACTTTTTATTGTCTGTACAATAGAGCATCAGGTCTTTGAACTTGGTAAACCATTCTTCAGGTAGGATGGCGACTTCGCCGTTGGGCAAAGTGAATTCGCGAATCCCCTTCAGGATATATTTGCGAAACTGGATAAAGGGAATCTGATAATGGGTGCCAAAATGGATCATGGCATAAATATCGAACCAGTCCTTCTCGACCTGGACCTTGAAATCGGCAGAGATGGTCGAAGTATAGTATTTGGATATGTTGTGATGCTGTGTGATAGTGGCATTGACGGACTTAAGGAATACCTCGTTGTTGTTGATCCACTCTACCAGATTGATCATCCCGGTAGTAATGTTATTCGAATCAGCTTTTAGGATGATGCTGTTATCTTCACTGATCCATTCAAAGCCCTGAGCCGTGAATTTCTGACGGACCTGCTTCTCCCATTTCGTGTTACGGGTAATGCGGTTAAAGACATAGTTCTCGTCTTCGATCTTTAGATCAACAAATACCTGTTGTTTTCGGCCGGCCATGATCTGTTTCTTGCCATACAGAAAATAGACCACGAATATCGCCCTGCCGTTAAGATCACTTTCGAGGGTGAGGTTAAGTTTCTGTTCAGGCTTTGTATCCAGGATATCAAAGCCCTCGGCATTGACACTGCTTGTTTTTAAGTTCTTTAGAATAAAAGCTTCGAAATATTTTTTCTCTGCTGATTTAGGGATGGAGATGAATTCTTTCTTGATAAATGGTTCCAGTTTCTTGCCGTCAAACTCTTTAGTAAAGGAATGCAAATTCTTTCCGGTCTTGAGCCAACAGGGTTGATAACAGATGACTTTACTCTCTCTGGTTGAAAGGTTAATGCGTTTGTCATTCTGGTAAACCTCCAGTACATAGCGTGTACCTTCTTCTGTGCGGGTGAAGTTTAATATGGTTTCTGCATCAACGACATCCTTATTCAATAAAGCAATAGGATACAGATTTGGAGTGCCTTCATCAATATAAATAGGGATTTCATTTCTTACAGCCAACCTGAAAATCTTATCAATATGTTTTTCAATAAAGGGTCTGATGAATTCAGCAAAATACTCACCCTCAACTGACTGATAGAAATTCTTTGCCGGATGCTTCTTAGTGACAAAGCGTTTCATCACGTTGGAATCTGTATACTCATCGGCCGCCTTTATGATTTCCAAGGCATATCCTGGTAATACTTCACGATAATTTTCTACATTGAATGCAGATAATCGTTCAGAAATACTCATATATAGCTTAGCAGACCGTTTTGCCCAATAGGGTAAAACAATGGTACCAAGTTTTGGATGTTTTGAAAGAATTAAGACAAATACTAGATTCTGAGAAGCAAATTCCATGTGAGAGACGGTTAACACTTAGTTGAAAGTAGGGGTAAGTTCAACTTACAAAGTTAATGGATTTAGTTTAGGGTTCCCGAAAAATAAACAGGCAGTTGCTAATTACCCTTCATATTTTCTTAGATTTTAAACCATGATTTCACGATTTCATCCCTTGCCCCATACTCACTGATATGTCTGAACTCATTGGTATGCTTGTCATAATTGTAATCCTGGATCCATGATCTGCCCTTGGCCCTGATCTCATGAAGTCCTCTGATTACTGTTTCAAGTTCTCCATCGGTCATGGTTGGATGAAGCGATAGTCTGATCCAACCTGGTTTCTCAGAGAGGTCACCATAATTGATTCGGTTCGTGATTTTGTTTGATTTCTCATGGGTTACATTCAGCAAGTAGTGACCGTAGGTGCCGGCACATGCACATCCGCCCCTGACCTGAACACCATAACGATCGCTCAGGAGCTTTACCACGAGGTTAAAATGGATGCCATCCATGAAGAATGAGATGATCCCAAGCCTATTCTGTATGTTTTCTGCCAGAATATGAAGCCCCGGTACGCCGTCAAGTTCCCTCAATGCAAGGTCTGTTAATTCGAGTTCCCGCTTATGGATATTATCGACCCCCATCTTGTTTTTGACCTCTATGGCAAGAGCTGTCTTAAAAGCCTGCAGGAATCCGGGTGTTCCTCCGTCTTCACGGACTTCGATATCATCTATGAACTTATATTCACCCCACGGATTGGTCCATTCTACTGTCCCACCACCGGGTTGATCTGGGCTGTCGATCTTGTACATCTTCCGGTCAAAAATCAATACTCCTGAAGAACCGGGACCACCCAGAAACTTGTGGGGTGAGAAATAGATGGCATCCAGCTTTTCCATCGGATCGGCAGGGTGCATATTCATGTTTGTATAGGGTGCTGAGGCGGCATAATCAACAAAACAAACACCATCGTATTCATGCATGATTCTTGCAAGCTGATGGATGGGAGTACTGATCCCCGTTACATTTGAGCAGGCAGTAAACGACCCAATCTTAACTTTTCGGTCCTTATAAATCTCAAGCTGCGCGCGTAATTCTTCAGGGTTAACCAGTAAAATGTCATCCGGAGTCAATACAACCACATCTGAATAAGTCTCATACCATGAGGTCTGGTTAGAATGGTGCTCCATGTGGGTGAGAAATACGACAGGCTTTTCATTGTCGTGAATGCAGGATGTACCTAAGAGTAGGCCGCATGACTTAAGACCCAATATGCGTTGAAACTTTACAATCACTCCTGTCATTCCAAAACCGGTAGTCAGAATGACATCATCGGGTCCGGCGTTGACATGTTGTTTGATCAGTTTCTGAGACAGGTGATAGGCCTTGGTCATCAAGGTTCCTGTTTCACTGGTTTCGGTATGGGTGTTTCCCACAAAAGGACCAAAGTTGTTTAATAATCGTTCTTCGATCGGGTGATATAATCGTCCGCTGGCAATCCAGTCAGCATAGATGAGTGGCATTTCGCCATAAGGAGTGTGGAACAATACTTCGTTGCCTACTGTATTGTCTCTGAATTCTTTAAAGTAATTATGCATTGTTAAATGAAAATAAACCTGTGAATGCTTTAGGTGGATGTATATAGATATTCAATTCGGATACAAATGTAGATATTTGAACGAATTAGCAAAGCATCTGAAACATAATTATTTTAGAAATCAGCACAGATTTTCAACTGCTCTATTTCAAGAGAGCCACCTTCAACAATCAGGCTGATCCAATTGTTATCGGGTCGGTACCAACGGTCCTGATTAGCCATCCTAATGACGTAATCAATATATTGTCCTCCTTTGAGCAGATTCCGGTAGATAATACCCCCGTTTTTCTGTGCATCCTGACCAAAGCTGAGGTATAATCTGGGAGTACCTGCACTGCTGTTTTTCACTCTGAGAACGAAGTAATGATTGATACGTTTTGTTGGGTCTATGGCTTTGAATGGAAGCTTTACTTCTTTTCCTTCCAATAGGGCAGGCGATGTGGGGGTGAGGGTTGTGATTAATTTTTTATCCAGGTAACCCAAAATCCTGTTAATCTGATTATCAGAAAGAGTGTCGTTTGGTTTGGTTTTTAAAGCCAGAAGATAATTATCCATCGCTATATCCCAGATCTTGGCCTTATATGCTTTGTTGCCATCCACAATATAACCGTTATAGGCAATCATATACTTCGCTTCAAGATCTTTGATTTTGGTAGTCAATTCAGTCATCTTTTGTTTGGGGTAAACTTCCTTGGGCTGAAGTGCTGATGCCTTACCGAAAGTCTGATAGGCGCCCTGATAGTCTTCCTGATTTAGTAAGGCTTCAGCCAGTACAAGGGTCTCTTTGTATTTCTTTATATTTTCTACTTCATTAATTGTTTCTATTTTACTAATCTCCAATAATTTATCCTGAGGATATTTATCATCCGGTATTATTGAACGAGCTTGTTCGTAGCTTTTCTTTGCTTCGGGAAGGTTGTTATCATGGAAGAAATTATCAGCCTTTGCAATGATATCTTTGAAGCTTTTCTCAAGCTGTTGTTCCACCACCAACTGGTCTCGCAGATTAATGAGTTTGTTTGATACTGCGTTATCATCAGGTTTAATTAAAGCCGCCTTTTCATAATAAGAGATAGCCTGTGGGGTGTTTTTCAGCGTTACTGCCTTTTCTGCTGCAATGATGCTATCAAAGTAAGCTTTCTGATCTTTCTTTTGTTTATCTAGTAAGACCTGGGTTGAGGTCAGTTTAACCTTTATGGTTTTATCTCCAGGCTTTAATGATAAAGCAGTCTGATAACGCTGAACTGCATTCTCGTAGTCCTTAGCGCCAAAGAATTCATCTGCCTGAGTCAAGGCAGCCTGTAATGAAGTTGGACCTGAGGGAAGTGGATCAGTGACTTGTTTCTGTTCTTTCGGAACCGTAACAGGTTGTTTGTTCTCTATTACATTAGGTTTATTGATGGGCTTATCAATGATGACTTCCTGTTTAACGGTATTTACTTTAGATGCATCAGTGGGACTATCCAGTTTGACCGTTTCAATTTTCGTGCTTACTATGCTTGTTTGATCTGTTTTTGAAGCTGAGGCGGAAATAGTTGCAAGTCGATCTTTTATAAATTCAGATTCTGGTTTCAGTTCAAGGGATTTTTTATACTCTATTTGTGCAAGATTATAGTTTCCGGCTTTAAAATACTTCTCTGCATTCAACAGGCTTTGTTCGAAAATGGAGTCATTCCTGTGTTTAGTACTTTCCTGCCGATCTAACTCTGTTAGTTTTAACCTGGGATATTCATCGGTAGGGTTCATGGCTATAGCCTTGGTATAATCTATCCGGGCAAAGCCAATATCACCTGCTTTCAAGTAAAGATCGGCTTCTTCAATAAGTTGCTTGTAAGTTAAATTGTTCTGAGCCATTAGCTCATTGCCTGTCAACAATACAACCAGCAATAAAACAATTTTAAGCGCCAACTTCATGTCTGTTATCTTTCGAATGTGTTTATAAACCTCAACGTTGCAATAATAATTCAGATCCATCGATGATCCCATCTTTGATGATCAATCGGCGGTCAGCCATTTCAGCCAGTTCTTCGTTATGGGTCACAATCACAAAGGTCTGTTTAAACTCTTCCCTCAATCTGAAAAAGAGTTTGTGCAGCTCTTTGGCATTGACAGAGTCGAGGTTTCCCGAAGGCTCGTCAGCCAGTACCACTGAAGGTTGATTGATGAGTGCTCTTGCAACAGCTATCCTTTGTTGTTCTCCTCCTGAAAGAGCAGAAGGTTTATGTTCCATTCGGTTTTCAAGTCCAAGAGATATGAGTAGTTTCTTAGCCCGGGCTTCTGCCTCCCTTTTTCCTATTCCAGCTATAAATGCCGGTATACATACATTCTCCAGAGCAGTGAATTCGGGCAGCAGGTGATGAAATTGAAATACAAAACCAATACTTTTATTACGAAAAGCAGAAAGTTTACGATCTGAAAGCTTTTCAGTGTCGGTACGTCCAATCTGCAACATGCCTGAATCCGGTCTGTCCAGAGTGCCCATAATGTGGAGCAGGGTGCTCTTTCCGGCACCAGAGGCCCCGACAATAGAAACTATTTCACCATGAGAAATTGAGAGCGAAATCCCTTTCAATACTTTCAAATCTCCATATGATTTATGGATGTCTTTTACAATTATCATGTTCCAAAGTTAATATAAAACGTTGACTAACCTGATTTGGTATTTTCGTGAACTCGTTTTTTTAGATTCTGGTAATCCAGGTAATACAGTATGCGTAAGGAGAAGCTATTGATCTGGGGGGCATTCAGTGTCTCACTGAAGTTTTGTGAATAGGTCCTTATGACTTCAGTGTCATTCGTTGTTATAGCATTTTTCCAAACCATGCTTAAATTGCTACCAGGAGCAAACTCCCAGTTAAAAGTCAAGTCGATATTGAAGCTATTGAAATTGAAATCATTCTTCTCGATATAAGCATCATTATTATTAAGCCGGCCATTATTTTCAAGCGTATAGTATTGATTATAGATCCCTTTCATCCAATAATGTCTCAGCCACATATTCAGCGATAAGTTGTTCCGGAACAGGTACCTTCCATTGAAAGCATTCTCTACACTTGTAATATTACGACGGCCAAATATGATCTCCTGATTGGCTGAACTTACATAACCCTTATCATTTGAGATGTATTCTATGGTAGAGGAAGGATTGAACATGAGCTTATCATTGACTCTGAATATCGGGCTTATTTGTAAGCTACGGTCAAACCGGGCTTCATTGTTATTGACGAATGAGAAAAACAGATCCAGAGCAAAAGGCTTACGATAGTCTGAAGAGATTCCAAGGTGTTCAGACTGGTTACCCGGACGCAGATAAAACCTTCCTTCAGCTCTTGGTTCGTAATAATCATACAGTTCTGTGATGTCTCTTGCAAGATAGCCCCAGAAAGTAAGATAATTCATGAAAGTAGTTTCGTTCTCTATTTTCAATTCATTGCTTGTCAGCTTTCCCGTTTGATAATGGGTGGTTCTTGAATAATCGAATGCAGTCACCATGTTGCGTAAGATCCCGACAGGCTGAAAGATGTTAAACGTCATTCCGGCAAAGTTGGTGACCTCACTCACGGTTCTGTTCAACCCCAGATCGTTGATATCAAATTTGTTGTCAATCACACTGTGTGCCAGCGAAAACTGTACTTTTCCACTCACTTTCTGGACTTGAGCAATATACCTGTAGCCATTTTTAGTATTGGGAGAGCCTGTTGTTATCCCTGGGAGGTTGTAAACATTACTGAGTTCACCACTTGTGATGATACGGTATGAATTGCTTTTATTATACAAAGTAACGCCTGCACCACTGGCATTTGAACGGCGGTAGTTGCCCCAGCGGTAAGTATTGGTATTAATTACATACATGGAAGAATTGTGCTTCAGGGCCTGATCCAGTACCACGATGTTATAATTGGTCTGGGGATCTGTCAATACTTTGCGTTTAATGCCTTCACTGTTTTCGATCTCTGCATAGGTGTCTCCAGTTATAGCATTAAATACCCCGACAGCCAGTCCGGAAGCTGACCTTCCTGAGAACTTGGTTGCATTGATAAGTCTTGCAGTAGTCGGGTTTTTGATTGCCTTTTCATCCGGTTGCAGGTTTTCATAAGGTAGGTCAAAATTAATAGGAGTCCTGCCGATGCGCCTTGAATAGAAGAGGCTACTGCGTTGAAACAAGTCGGTGGCCTCTTTAAAAAACGAACGCTGTTCAGTATAGACTGTCTCAAAAGCAGTGAGGTTTTTGATCTGGTTATCTGTTTTGACCTGACTGAAATCAGGCAGCAAGGTCATATCAACTGTAAATGCCTCATTGAGTCCGTATTTTAAATCCATGCCTCCGCTTATAGAGGTTGACCAGTTGTTGACTCCTTTTTGATTGTAGGGATAATTCTCAGCATAAGCTGAAAAATAAGGACTCACCGAAATCCTCAATGGAGCCTTGATAGAGGTGATGTCTGTGAGTTGGCCCCAGAATATTAAATTGTTCAGCTTTCCCTGTTCTTCAAGTCCCCACTGATCCGACTCACGGTAACGCCGGATATACCGGTGAAGTTGCATGCCCCAGTTTTGTTTTTCTATTCCGGGAAACCTGACCGCAGAATAAGGAATCTTCATTTCCACATTCCAACCTTCACTGGTAATCTTTACTGCACTTTGCCATACTGCATTGAAAGTCTCATCCATTTTGCGAGCATCCAATTGTACTCCTGAAGCAGTCACGCTGAAATAATAAGCATCAATCTGTGTGTTATACGTATCGAGTGCAACCGTAAAGATATCGGCATTGATATTCTCATCATCACGGTTACCCAGTTGTCTTAAAATACTATCGGGGTGGGGGTCATACATCCTGGCTGAAACATAGATAGCCGCGTCGTCATACAATATACGGACCTCTGTTTTGAAGCTTTGATTCTTGTTGTAGATCGGAAGTTGTTGTCTGAAATCAGTTATGACCGTTGAATTTCTCCAAACCGAATCATTGAGGTTGCCATCTATTTTAGGTTCTGCACCCGTTCGGGTAGCCACTACAGATTTTCTAACATCCTGGCCAAATAAAGGAATAAATATACAAAAAGAGAAAAGTATCATTAAGATTAATCGATTCATTCTATTGCTGTTGATTAATTTTTATACAAATATAAAGGAAAACAAAAATAAGAAAAAGCACGTACCAAAATGCTACTGTTTTACTTTCTTTTCAAATAATCATTTCCCTTCTTTCACCATTTATTGATCGTGGTAAGAGAATATTTACTAAGTTTGGACAAAATTTCCAGTTTACGCATTTGATAGTTTAATTACAAAAAGAGACATTATGAATCTTCATGAATACCAGGCAAAAGAAATTCTAAAAAAATATGGAGTACCTGTAGGTGAGGGCTTTGTAGCGTCTACTGCCAATGAAGCAGTCGATGCAGCCAAGAGGCTAACCGCGCAGAATGGTTCACAAGCATGGGTGGTTAAAGCTCAGATTCATGCTGGTGGACGAGGTAAAGGCGGTGGAGTGAAGTTTGCCAACACCCTTGATGAAGTTCACGAAAGGGCGTCTCAGATACTGGGCATGCAGCTTGTTACTCCACAAACCAGTAAGGAAGGTAAACTTGTCAGAAAGGTTCTTGTACAGGAAGATGCCTATTTCGATGGTCCCAGTCCAAGGAAGGAATTTTATTTCAGTATGTTGCTCGACCGTGCTACCAGCCAACTGATGTTCATGTATTCTCCCAAAGGCGGAATGGATATTGAAGAGGTTGCCGAACACACTCCAGAGCTGATATTTGTTGAACACATCGATCCATCTGTTGGGTTGAAGGATTTCCAGTGCCGGAAAATTGCCAATAATTATGGCTTAACCGGACTTGCCTTCAAAAATATGGTGAAGTTTGTGCGTTGCATTTACAATGCCTATATTGGAACTGATGCAACTCTGTTTGAGATCAATCCTTTATTGAAGGCCTCCGATGACCGGATACTGGCTATTGATGCAAAAGTGAACCTGGATAATAACGCCCTTTATCGTCACCCTGATCTTGCTGCTTTGCGCGATTTCGATGAAGAAGATCCCACTGAAGTCGAGGCTGATACTTTTAATCTCAACTATGTGAAGTTGAATGGCAACGTTGGCTGTATGGTTAATGGAGCCGGACTTGCAATGGCAACCATGGATATCATCAAGCTCTCGGGTGGTGAACCTGCTAACTTCCTGGATGTCGGTGGTACGGCCAATGCTCAACGTGTTGAACAAGGGTTCCGCATCATTCTTTCTGATCCCAATGTCAAGGTTATCCTGGTGAATATCTTTGGTGGGATTGTAAGATGCGACCGTGTTGCTCAAGGAATTGTGGATGCTTACAAGAACATAGGCGATATAAACGTACCCATCATTGTCCGTTTACAGGGCACCAATGCCATCGAGGCAAAAGTAATCATTGAAGAATCAGGGCTGAAAGTCTATCCTGCTGTTAAGCTTGAAGAAGCCGCAGCACTGGTGAATAAGTTGGTTGGTTAAAGAACTGGATGCACGAGTAAACCCTTACTGGTGCATCCATTAAATCACTGTTTTGTTAAATGGTTGTTAAATTCAATAAATTCGAACAACACTGTACAATTCTTGTTTAAGTTTGCAGACTTATTCATCCCAATGCTGAAAAAGATCACCCATATTGTGTTTGGTTTATTACTGATAGTAGCTACTTCTGGCTTCACTATCAGCAAACACTATTGTTGCAATCAACTTTTTTCGGTATCTATATTCCATGCCAAAAATTGCAATTGTGGTGATAAATGCAAAGACTGCCACACCAACATCATACAGGTCAAGGTTTATGATGATTTTGCAGCTCCCGATGTCCTTCATCCTGAAGTCCCAACCACATCTGATCTTTTCATTATCAGCAATATTGATTCCCCGACTTTTACTTTCCCGGCTATTACAACCGCTTACTATCTGCTGAAAGCACCCCCACCCGGAAACCAGAATACATTCGCTTTATTACAATCCTTCCGCTGCTGATCTTTCCTTAAAGGAAAGATGGTGCCTATATTTTACTTTTCAATTTCCCTCATCAGAACTCATGGCTTTTAAACAGCCTTTCGTTGATGTATTCGGTTTAAATTGAACAATAAAGCCTCTATTTTCTTTTATTTATGACCGATTGATGTTGTTTTTTTAAAACAATTAAGCAATTATTATTGTATATTCATTATCACGTTTTTAAACACTTAAAATTTAACTATTATGAAAAAAGTAATGTTTGTAACGTTATGTGCCATGGTGCTATCGTTCGTTTCCATGAATCAGGTTCAGAGTGCAGGAATCAAAAAACAACAAAAAGTGGAAGAGCCTGCAGCTAAGGCTAACCAGGTGATTTATACCTGTTCGATGCATCCCGAAATCGTCTCTATGAAAGAGGGGAAATGCCCTGTCTGTAAAATGGACCTCGTTAAAAAAGAGATGTCCTCAAAAGCCATGGCGAAACTGGTTTATACCTGTTCAATGCATCCAATTGTAATGTCTGCTAAACCAGGTAAATGCCCAATTTGCAAAATGGATATGGTTAAAAAATCAGCAACGAATATGAAAATGAAAATGTAAATTGAAGTTGTCAAAATAGCATGGTCAGAGACCACGCTATTTTGACTTTCTCATTATATGGAGGATAACCAGAATGGATAAAATAGAAACCAAATCTTCCTCAAAAGTCATTTATACTTGCCCTATGCACCCTGAAATAAAAAGGGATAAACCTGGTGATTGTCCGATCTGTGGAATGAATTTGGTATCCGAAAAGGGTGATACTTCCAATGAGGAAGAAAAGGCATATCACAAAATGAATAAGCGGTTTTGGTGGGCAGTGTTTTTTACAATACCTGTGGCATTGATATCCATGTTGGGTATGATACCCGGTGTTCAGTTAGATCAGATATTGCCTTTGAAAATCTGGAACTGGATTCAGCTTGTACTGACCATACCAGTTGTTATATATTCCGGTGGAGAATTTTTTATACGTGGTTGGAATTCTGTTCATAGGTTGTCACCCAATATGTGGACATTAATTTCACTTGGTGTTGGCGCAGCTTTTATTTTTAGTGTTATTGCATTGCTTGCTCCGGGATTATTCCCTTCTCAATTTAAAGATATGAATGATAATGTTCATATTTATCTCGAAGCGGCTGTTATCATTCTTTCGCTTGTACTAATGGGACAGGTTTTAGAACTCAGAGCTCATAGTAAAACAAATTCAGCCATTAAAGCTTTACTTGATCTCGTCCCTCCTGTAGCCAGATTAATAGTAAACGGTAAAGAAAATGAAGTTCCCCTCGAAGATGTTCGTATTGGTGACATCTTGAAAGTGAAGCCCGGAGAGAAAATACCTGTTGATGGTATTATCACTGAAGGTAAATCTGTTATTGATGAAAGTATGGTTACCGGTGAACCCATTCCGGTAGAGAAAACTATAAAAGATAAAGTTACTGGAGGTACCATAAATGGCAAAAGTTCATTCGAGATGAAAGCCGAAAAAGTTGGTTCCGATACATTATTATCACAGATTATTAATATGGTAAATGAGGCCAGTCGTTCTCGTGCACCTATTCAAAAAGTAGCCGATAATGTAGCAAAGTATTTTGTACCGATAGTAGTAGGTAGTTCATTAATAACTTTTGCTATTTGGGCTTTATGGGGTCCGGAACCTGCTTATGTTTATGCTTTCGTAAATGCAGTTTCAGTTTTGATTATTGCTTGTCCCTGTGCATTAGGATTAGCTACTCCTATGTCTATTATGGTGGGTACTGGCCGTGGAGCACAATTAGGTGTCCTGGTTAAAGATGCGCGTGCCATTGAAGAAATGAATAAAGTAGATATTCTAATTGTAGATAAAACAGGAACGCTTACAGAAGGTAAACCAACTTTAAAAGAATTCAAGTCGTTTGGAACTTATTCAGATGATGATATTCTGCAATTTGCAGCTTCAGTAGAAGCCAATAGTGAACATCCTCTGGCTGATGCCATTATAAATGGTGCAAATGAAAAAGGAATAAAAATTAAAAAGGTAGAGAAATTTGAATCTGTTACCGGAAAAGGTGCATATGCAACACTCTCAGGGAAATTGATTAGTATTGGTAATCAACGATTAATTGAAACTTATTCGGCCAAACTAAGCAAAGAACAGGCGGAAATAGTTGAGAAGCTTCAGGATACCGGACAAACAATTATGTTTTTAATGGTGGATAAAAAAATTGAAGGAATGGTGAGTGTCTCAGACAGTATTAAATCCACTTCAGCTAAAGCCATAAAAACGCTTCAAAGTATGGGGATAAAAGTACACATGTTTACAGGGGATAATAAAAACACCGCCAAGGTTGTTGCTGATGAATTACATCTTGATGGCTTCCAGGCAGATTGTCTTCCTGATGATAAATATAAAAAAATTAAGGAATTGCAAAAGAAAGGTCACATCGTAGCAATGGCGGGAGATGGCATAAATGATGCTCCTGCTCTGGCACAAGCCGATATAGGTATTGCTATGGGAACGGGTACCGATATTGCCATTCAGAGCGCTGAAATTACACTTTTAAAAGGTGACCTGAATGGGATTGTCCGTGCAAAAGAACTTAGCAAAGATGTTATGCGAAATATTAAACAGAACCTGTTCTTTGCTTTCGTATATAATATTTTGGGAATACCCATAGCAGCAGGTATCTTGTATCCATTTTTTGGAATTCTGTTGAGTCCGGTAATTGCTGCCACTGCGATGAGTTTTAGTTCAGTTTCGGTAATTGCAAATGCATTACGATTAAGAAACAAAGCGATTATTACCAAAAATTAAAAGAAAAAGGATAACAAATATAGGTTGGAAAATAAATGTAAATCAATATGAATTGAAAACCCGTAAATTTTGTAAACTTTTCAAGAAATTGTGTAACATATCTATGTGTTGCTTACTGTATCTTTGAAATATTCAAATAGTATTAAAAAAATAATATGAAAAAGTTAACAGAAATGTTCGCAGGAAACGGTTCCAAAAGTGAAAACAATGAAACACATTCCTGCTGTTATGGAAGCGGACACTCACAACAACAGTTCAACAGTTCCAAATCCAAAACAGTTTACCAATGCCCTATGAAATGTGAGGGGGCAAAAACGTATGATGCTCCCGGGAAATGCCCTATCTGCAACATGCAACTGATTCCAATTAATGGATAACATTTTAATCGTTAACTGATTAGTTATTAATAAATACAAAAACTGAAATTATGATGAACGGAATGAATCAGGGTTGGGGGATGGGATACGGATATAGCTGGATTATCGGGCTTATTGTTCTTGTTGTTGTTATTTGGTTGGTAATTAAAGTTGTCAATAAAAATAACAATACAAAATCTGACAAGTAACGTATTGTTCGCGGAACCTTTTACGTTTATGCAAATAAGCAATCGAAAAAAAAGTTAATCTGGTAATTCTAATATTAACCTGTTGTTAAATTTGGATTGTTTATACCAACGCTCAATTAAAAATTGTTTAATTTTTTAAAAAACTAAATGCTGAAAAAGATTGCACATTTTGCCATGATAGTATTACTGACGGTAGCCACTACAGGTTTTACCATTAGTAAGATGTATTGTGGCAATCATTTAGTTGCAATCTCAATATTTAAGTCAATAAAATGCGATTGTGGTGATAAAGATTGCCATACTAATGTAAAGCAAATCAAAGTTTCTGATAATTATTCGGCTCCCGAAATTATTCATTGTGGAGCTTCAACCTCATTTGATTTACAGACAGTTAGTTTTATCGAATTAGTATCATATAAACATCCTGCTTTATCTTCTGCTTTCTTTTTCCTTAAGGCACCTCCATTTTTTAAGAAAAATCCTATTGAACTTTTACAATATTTCCGTATTTGATTTCTTTGTAAGGGAAATAACAAAATAGTGGTTTGCATCCAGGAAGCCCACTTTATTAAGAGGCGATTCAATTAGCCGTATAAAATAAGGTAGCGTTTTATTTGCAATATCCTGTTTTTATTTCCATAATTACTTTCTTATTGTTCGTACTTTTGAACATTAAGGAATATTTGTCATTAACTGATATTTAAAGAAAGATTTAAACAAGAATGATGTTAAATAAGCTCATAAAATATTTTCTAAATAATAAGCTTGTCGCTTTTATTTTCCTGGCTATTATCTTGTTTTGGGGTCTCTCCACTGCTCCTTTCAACTGGAACACAGGATTCATTCCCAGAGACCCCGTACCCGTCGACGCCATCCCCGATATCGGTGACAATCAACAGATTGTTTCAACCGAATGGATGGGCCGTTCACCCCAAAACATCCAGGATCAGGTCACTTATCCGCTGACAACTTCCTTATTGGGTATTTCTGGGGTTAAGTCTATCCGCAGCACCTCGATGTTCGGGATGTCGTTTATCTATATCATTTTCAATGACGACGTTGACTATTACTGGTCACGATCCAGAATCCTTGAAAAACTATCCTCTTTACCTTCAGGCACCCTACCCCAGGGAGTGCAACCTGCCCTTGGCCCCGATGCCACAGCCCTTGGCCAGATTTATTGGTACACGCTTGAAGGTCGTGATCCCAAGACCGGTAAACCAACAGGCGGCTGGGATCCTCAGGAACTGAGGACCATTCAGGATTTCTATGTCCGTTATGGCCTTACCGCATCCGATGGTGTCTCTGAAGTTGCTTCCATTGGAGGTTACGTCAAGGAATATCAAGTCGATATCGATCCTGAAGCCATGAAGTCTGCCGGAGTTAGCGTAATGCAGATCATGAAAGCGGTTGAGAACAGTAACCTCGATATCGGCGCTCAAACCATTGAGCTGAATAAAGTAGAATACGTCATCCGCGGCCTGGGTTACCTCAAAAATATAGCAGACCTTGAAAATGCTGTAGTCACCGAAAACGACAATGTCCCCATACAGATCAAGAACGTTGCCAAAGTAAGCTTTGGTCCCGGCAACAGGCGTGGTGGTCTTGATAAGGGAGGTGCTGATGCCGTGGGTGGTGTCGTCGTTGCCCGCTATCACTCAAATCCGATGGCGGTCATAGCCAATGTCAAAAAGAAAATCGAGGAGATCTCGGCCGGGCTTCCATCAAAGAAATTAGCCGACGGGACCGTTTCAAAGGTCACCATTGTCCCTTTTTATGACCGTTCAGGACTGATCCGTGAAACCATTGGTACCCTCCAGGACGCCCTAACCCATGAAATCCTGATCAGCATCATCGTCATCATCGTGCTGTTGATGAACCTCCGTGCCTCCATACTGGTCTCAGGATTATTACCGTTGGCCGTACTGATGACCTTTATCATCATGCGCTACCTGGGAGTCGATGCCAATATCGTTGCCCTCTCCGGTATCGCCATTGCCATTGGGGTCATGGTAGATGTGGGGATCATTTTTATTGAAAACATCCTTCGGCATATGGAGATGCCCGAAAACCAAGGCGCTTCAGGTGAAAGACTAAAAGAAGTGATCTATGAAGGGGCCAGCGAGGTCTCAGGCGCCGTTGTTACTGCACTTTCGACTACAGTAGTGAGTTTCCTTCCCGTTTTCGCTATGCAGGCAGCCGAGGGCAAACTGTTTAAACCGCTTGCCTTTACCAAGACATTCGCCCTATTGTCTTCTCTGTTCCTGGGCCTCATCCTGGTTCCGGTCCTTGCACATATTCTCTTTTCCATACCCTTTGACCGTGATAAAGTCAAAAAGGTCTGGAACGCGATTCTGATCGTGGGTGGTCTCCTGCTCGCCATTTTGTTCCATTCATGGATTGCCTTGATCCTTGTTCTGTTCGGCATCAATAATCTGCTGGATTACAGATGGCCTGAATCCCGAAAGAAATACCCCGAATACATCAATATCGGCATCGCGGTAATATTTGCAGTCTACTATTTGTCAGTAGCTTGGTTACCACTTGGTGCGCAAAATGGAACGATTGCCAACTTCTTATTTGTTGTTGTAATTATCAGTATCATACTTGGATTACTGACCTTCATGGTACGACACTATGAAACAGCATTGCACTGGTGTCTTGCCAATAAATGGAAATTCCTTTTGATCCCTGCGTTCACCCTCCTGTTTGGCATCCTGATCTGGCTTGGATTCAATAAAATATTTGGATTTGTGGGCGGTGAGCGACTGCATAAAACGGCAGTCTGGCAGTCAGCCGTTAAAAGATTCCCCGGTATGGGCAAGGAGTTCATGCCCACGCTTGGTGAGGGCTCATTCTTGTTGATGCCTACCAGCATGCCCCATACTGGTGTTGAAGAAAACATCCGGATCGTCTCATCCATCGACTTGCGCCTGGCAGCTATACCCGAAGTGGAGGTAGCCGTCGGCAAATGGGGGAGGGCCAATTCGGCGCTCGACCCTGCACCCATCAACATGTTTGAGGACATCATCAATTACATCCCAGAATATATCCTCGATCAGGACGGTAGAAGGATGCGTTTTAAAACCGATCGCGATGATAATTATGTCCTGAAAGATGGGGGCAAGTATAACCTGAAACACGATGGTTATCGTAAATTCACCAAGGAAGAACTCGTTGCCGATGATAACGGTGAGTTCTTCAGACAATGGAGACCGCAGATTCACAGCCCGGAAGATATCTGGAAAGATATCATCAAATCATCCACCTTTCCCGGACTGACTTCAGCGCCCCGCCTGCAACCCATCCAGACTCGTCTGATCATGCTCTCCACAGGAATGCGTGCGCCTATGGGCTTAAAGGTCTTTGGTCCGGATATTCAAACAATCGAAACCGTCTCTATAGAACTCGAAAAGATCCTTCAACAGGTTCCGGGTGTAGAGGGAACCTCGGTTTATGCCGAGAGAAGTGTCGGCTCACCCTATCTCGAAATCAATATCGATCGCGAAGCCATTGCCCGCTATGGCCTGACCGTAGCCGACGTCCAGAATGTATTACAGTCTGCAATTGGAGGGATGACCCTTACAACCACAGTCGAAGGTCGCGAACGTTTCCCTGTGAGGGTGCGTTATGCCCGTGAGTTGAGGAGCACACCGCAGGAACTGAACAGACTACTGGTCCCGGCCATGAACGGCACACAGGTTCCACTTGGACAGCTGGCTCGGATTGATTATCGCCGTGGCCCACAGATGATCCGTAGCGAGGATACTTTTCTCGACAACTATGTCATCTTCGATAAGAAACCCGATATCGCGGAAGTAGACGTGGTCGAACAGGCACAGAAATTCATTGATGCAAAAATTGCTGCCGGGACCTTTAAATTGCCTCCGGGTGTATCCTACAAATTCGCAGGGAATTACGAGCAGCAGATCCACGCCACTAAGCGTCTTGCTATTGTGATCCCCATCAGTTTGATGGCTATTTTCCTGATCCTGTTTTTCCAGTTCAAGACCGTAACCGCTTCCATGATTCACTTCTCAGGCGTATTCGTTGCCTTTGCCGGTGGTTTCATCATGCTGTGGCTCTACGGGCAACCCTGGTTCATGGACTTTTCGGTAGGAGGGATCAGCCTGCGCGACATGTTCCAGATGCACACGATCAATCTCAGCGTGGCGGTCTGGGTCGGGTTCATTGCCTTGTTCGGCATTGCAACCAACGACGGGGTTATCATGGGAACATATATCCATCAGGTGTTTGAACGCGAAAAGCCAACTACGGTAAAGGACGTCCGCGAAGCCGTCATCCATGCCGGAAAACAACGTGTCCGTCCTGCGATGATGACTGCTGCCGTTGCTATCATTGCCCTGTTGCCGGTGCTTTCCTCAACCGGAAAGGGATCCGACATTATGGTCCCGATGGCGATACCCACCTTTGGCGGTATGATCATCCAGATCATGACCATGTTTGTGGTCCCGGTTTTCCAGTGTATGTGGAGAGAGGGAGCCATTCGTCGTCAGGACAAAAAATCACTTATTTTAAATACCGATTAACATGAGAGCAAATTCATTTGTAAACAAATCAAATCCATTCAGTATCATTGTTATACTTGCTCTTGTGTGTGTTGTTTTACCAATAAACATTAAAGCACAGGACAGCCTGTCGCATTACCTGATAAGGTCAGCCCAGAACAATCCTGCATTAAAAGCATCTTACAATCAATATCTTTCTTCGTTGGAAATGATTCCGCAGGTAGGCTCACTTCCCGATCCCGATGTGACCTTTGATATCTTCATAAAGGCCAAAGAGGAAGTGATGGGAAACCAGAACCTCGACGTCAGGCTCATGCAAATGTTTCCCTGGTTCGGGACCCTGACAACGGCAAAACAAGAAGCCGCCCTGATGGCCAAAGCCCGCTTCCAGGAGTTCTCGGAAGCCCGCAACCGCCTGTTTTTTGACATGACTTCCATTTATTATCAACTTTACCGTCTGGAAAAGGAAAAGACGCTGGCCGAAAAAAACCTCAAGTATCTCAAGACCTATGAGCAGTTATCTCTGATTCGTTTCAAAACCAGTGGCAACAGCGCTTCAGGAACCAGTAACCCACCTACCATCCCGGCTCCCACAGATGCCGGCAACAACGCAAAGCAAGGCGGAATGAATGCTCAACCCCAAACCGGAATGTCAGGTCAATCCCCAACTTCAGGAGGTGGTATGCCACAGGAATCAGCCCCTATGCCGAAGGGTAAAGGCATCGTGGATGTGTTGCGCGTCCAGATGGATATCAACGATCTGGTGAGTTCTGTTGGCTTCCTGGAAGACCAGAAAACACCTTTGGTTGCAAGCTTCAATGCATATCTGAACAGGCCGGTCAACAGTCCTGTTTTCATCCCAGATACCCTCATGGCCCTGAAGATCGATACCACCCTCAAAGTATTAACCGATAGCGTGATATCTAATAATACCATGTTGAAAATGTATGCTGCCGAACAGGAATCTTACAAGACGAAAATGGAGAAATCAAGGCTGATGGGTCTGCCCATGTTTGGTTTAGGTATTGATTATGCGCTCATGTCACCTCGTGCAGATGTGATGGGACCGGGTAATGGCGCCGACATGATCATGCCAATGGTGAATATCAAGCTGCCGATTTATCGTAAGAAATACACGGCCATGCGCAAAGAGGCTGAATACATGATGAATGCCTCTAAGAACAAACAAACCAGCGCCCTCAACAACCTGCAGGTCGAGCTTTCAAATGCCTTACTGAACCTGAAAAATGCTGAACGGAAAATCGAACTATACAACAGGCAAACCAATCTTGCTGATCAGTCTTTGAAAGTGCTCAATACCACATATAGCACTGCAGGAATCGATCTGGAAGAAGTGTTGAGGATGCAGCAGAAACTGCTTGATTACCGGTATAAACTCGTTGAGGCCGTGGTGGATCAGAACACCGGTGTAGCCAATATCTACTATCTGGTCTCAAAACAAATCGTGACCGATGAATATTTAAAATCTAATAACTAACTGCAATGAAACCTGTTTTTAAAAATACATATCTCCGCACAACGCTACTGGTCTTATCCGGTTTATTCCTGGGATGGTTATTCTTTCATCATTCCACACCTTCCTCTTCAACAAATCAAGTAACTACGGCCCAAACAAAGCATCAGATCTGGACCTGCGCCATGCACCCCCAGATCAGGATGGAAGCGCCCGGTCAATGCCCGATCTGCGGAATGGACCTGATTCCTCTTGTCGAAAATGCTACAGTACCCAATCCTGATGCCATCGTGATGTCTGAATCGGCCATGCAGATTGCAAACGTTCAGACCTCTGTCGTTACCCGTCAGCTTCCGTTGAAGGAAATCCGGCTCTTTGGAAAGATCCAGCCCGACGAAAGGCTCATCCAGACCCTGCCGGCCCATATCCCCGGACGCATCGACCAGTTGTTGGTCAATTTCACCGGAGAATATATCCGCAAGGGACAGACCATCGCCTATATCTATTCACCTGAACTGGTTACTGCCGAACAGGAGTTACTGGAAGCCCTGAAGTTTAAAGACTCGAATCCCGGAATCATTGATGCTGCCCGCGACAAACTGAAGCAGTGGATGCTTACGTCTGACCAGATTGCTCAGATTGAACGCAGCGGTAAGGTAAAGGATGAATTTGAAGTGAAGTCGATGCTAAGCGGGACTATTTCAAACCGGAGAGTAAATGTCGGTGATCATGTCGCGACAGGCCAGTCTTTGTTTGAACTGGTCGATCTTTCACACGTCTGGGCACTCTTTGATGCTTATGAAAGCGACCTTTCATGGATAAAAAAAGGCTCTACGGTCAATTTTACGGTCGAGTCTGTGCCGGGAAAGACCTTTTCAGGCGCAGTTTCCTTTATCGACCCTACGATCAATCCCCTGACGCGGGTTTCAAGGGTAAGGGTGGAGGTTTCCAACTCATCGGGGTTGCTTAAACCAGAGATGTTTGCAACGGGGGCAATTAAAACGCAACTGGGTAGTTCTAAAGTCCTGGTAGTTCCCAAGTCAGCAGTGCTATGGACCGGAGTACGGTCGGTGGTGTATGTGAAGGGAGACGACAAGACCAAAAACGCCTTTACCCTGCGCGATATCACCCTGGGTTCCGAAATTGGCGATTCCTACATGGTCGCTGGAGGAATCAAAGACGGGGATGTCATTGTCACCAACGGCGCCTTTGCTATCGATGCAGCGGCACAACTGGCCGGCAAACCCAGCATGATGAACCCTTCACCGGTCAAAAAAGCACAGCAACCGTCAGGAAAGAATACCAAACCTGACGAGATGGATCCGAATATGCAGATGTAATTCGTTTTCGGAGATGTCTAACAAGCACGGTCACTGAGCGAAGTCGAAGTGACATTAGTTTGATTATCAATATCGTTTCGACTTCGCTCAACGACCGGACATGCATATAAAATAAAAAGAGGGTTGGTGTTTTAAAACCAACCCTCTTTTTTATTTCATTAATAATGATGTGTTATTTCGCTCTGTCATATTTGCAGCAACCCGGCAACCCGGCATAAGCTTTCGTAGTGGCTTTTACTTTTTCAGTATCATGTCCTACAGCAGCAATCTTTTTCTGAATTTCCAGACTTGTAACCTTATCCGGAGCATAAGAAACGGTTAAATACTGTGTTTTTTCATCCCAGGTTGCTTTACTAACGCCGGTAACCATGGCTGCTTTCTCGATACGAGTCTTGCATGATCCGCATTTTCCGGCAACTTTAATCTTCTCGGTCTTTGTCGTTCCGGGAGCTACATTTGTATTTGCATAGGTTCCCATACTGATAACCAATGCAATAATCATCATTGAAAAGAATTTAATAGTCTTCATGTTTTTAATTTTAGCGTTTACAATTGAAAAATGAATCAACGATTTGAATTACTATTACAAAACTAATGCATTTGAAGTAAAATTGTTTTTTTATTTAACAAATAAATTTTTGAACGATAAATAGGGTTGTATAATGACCGGATTTTACCCATTTATTTGGAAATAAATTTCACAGGAAAGCCGATTTGTCAACTACGGTTTTAACAATGTTAGTTTCAGTGCCCAATCCATCCCGGATTGATTGGTTTTATCCGGAAATGGGGGCAACGTAATTTGACCTGAATCGTCAACCACAATAGGACCAACAAAACTAATCCACTTACCATTTCGGGGGTCAAACCACCTGGCAGTATAATTTGTTTTGGGTTTCAATCCTGCTACAGTCGCTTTTGGACAATTCTTTTCAAAATACAACAACATTAAATCATATTTTGGAGTGGCAGCACCATAAGCCCAGCCGGAGTTAACTTTTGCACCGGCGGATTGATTTGGTTTAATCTTGTCTGTACAAGGTACAAGATCCTGATATCGCTTGCCGGCAGAAAGAATAAATGATTTTAGGAACTGCATTTGTCCACCCGAAGGCCATAGAAAGTCTTTCCACATTGGGTTTTTAGAAGCTGCTTCTACTTCGCCACTCCAGATTCCGCCATTCCAGCCTCCGGCACCATAGATGTGTCCACCCAAACCACCTGAAAGAACACTGCCATACATAGCAGATCTACATCGTAAGGCAGCTTCATCTGAACCTCCTTCTTCATTTTCCATACCATCGTAATATGGTTCACCGTTAATCCCTGGGACAGTGGGTTGAGTATTGAATATTTCCGTCAATAACGAATAACTATCATGTGTACGAATATTCCCAATCTGATGAAAGGTAAGCCATCGGGCTTTATCGGTATGTCCCCAGTTTCTCAGTGATGAACCGGTTGGATTTGTTCCGACCGAGGTGCCAAAGGGTGGATGACCGAATTCATCTATTACTTTGTTGGCGGCTGCATTCCAATCACTTGCCGGAATAGTCTCCTGATCGTAGTCAAAATGAATTGGGCTGAACAAACAGATGTTTGCCTGATAGCGGCTCCAGATATATTGAATGTATCTCACATATGATTCCGGCCATGGATAGTATTTTTTCCATGCCTGACCAATATCTCTCCGGGCTATTTCAATAAATGGAACAAATCCCTGCGCATTCAGGTAATCTATTTTTTTATCCAGCGATTGAAAATATTCGGGGTCGATACGCTCGACATCAGGAAAGTAAGATTCGTATCCGGGTATTTTACCGGGGAACAGGAAAGCGTTATGCCCATTTTCATCCGTCATTGATTTAGCACTGTTTGTTCCGGCTTGTCCCCAGGCAACGCGGAGAATGGTTCCATCCTCAGTTTTGATTTTAGCAGGTTTGTCATCGTTTTGCCAGTTTGGCAATGCCGCAAGAATGGCTACACAATTGTATTCCTGTTTACGCCTGAAAGCCACAAACTCTTTGAATCCAGCTTTCGGTCCCATTGTGCGGATAGTATCATCGTCGTGCCAGCGAAATCTATAAGTTGGTGTGGCCCACCATGTGTCTCCAATTAAAAAAAATGGAGTCCCATCTGCATACTGAAATGCGTGTCCATTGGACGATGAAAGAATCATTCCTCGTCGGGATGGATTTTCTATTTTCTGTTTTTCAGTCCATCCGGTTGCAGAAAAAGTTCCTTTTACTCCTTCCAGTCCCGGATCACTTGGTTCAGAACCACTTTTCCAGCTCCATTTACCAGGGGTTGTGGCAGTTATCCGAACACGAAATGTGTTGCCACCATCCCAAAAACCGTAACAACGTTTTTGGAAGCCCGGACCCTTCAAGTCTACCCAAATAGTTACATCTTTATATGGGTTTTTATATGAATTCGTCGCAGTGAGTTTAACATCCACTTTTTCCCAAACGTGAACAGGCTTCGGGGCTTGGGCTTTCAAGGCATTGAGCGGTATAAATACAAGCAGTAAAACAGAAAGTAAGCAGTTAAGTTGATTTGTTTTCATGGCAATTTATATTCGGTGAAGTGTTGTTTGAAAAAAAATAATTATATTTGAATCTGCATTTACATTAAACCAAATTGATTTTGATCAATTTTTCACTCATAATGAAACATATTGAAAATTAATATCGATTAACAGAATTGGTATTTCAAAATTAATGTATTTGAAGCAATATCGTTTACATATTTTTTAAAATTTTATTTATTTCTAAATTACCCGGAGGCCACGAATATCACTAAAAGCATAAAATTATTGTTATTTCTTTTGAGCGAAGTCAAAGCTAACATCCGTAAAGAAATCAAGGCAAAAATTTGTCAATAACACCCGTGAGACTTGAGGCGATTATAAGCCCATCTTTGGAGTTAGTTTATCCCATGAATCTTACATAAAGGATCCACTATTCTGATACGATTCTTCTCCGCGAGCTATTTGTTTGGGGTTTGTTCCGTGTTTCTTTGGTGTTTCCTTCGTGTTGTAGGCGCCAAGTAAATACGAAGAAAACACCAAGGAAACACGAAACAAACACGAAGATGCCCTGGATGTTTGGAGAGTCATCGATAAGTCGAATGAGAATTAAATAACCAATAATGTGAGAATAAGCAAGGACAATTGAGATATAACCGGTATCACTTTCAATAAAGGTTAAAGTCACCATCGAAGAATGTTCATAGTATCTTCATTCTCCATAATCGGAAGTACATTGAACATACATTGAATATACTATGAAGGTATTATGGGGGTTAGGCCAATTGTATAACGGTTTTATCCCAGTTTTATCTCAATTAACCTCTCCTGATTCCAACCACCTTCCGAGAAAAAAAAGATAAAAAGTCATTGGTTGGGTCTAGTTCCATTTGCGTATGGGTGTAAGGTGTGTGGGCTGAAAAACCGAGGTAGTATATATATACGATGTGTGATATACATACGTAATAACCCCTTTTGCGTGTATTATAATAATTACCTAACGCACTCTACATCCCTACGCAAAATGTGATAATGATATCTAATTCCATTTTCCTCCAGGAACATAAACGAGCGACCAAATTTTTTATTTAAAAATAATTGCATACTTTTGGGTTACCTTTTGGAATTAATCGGATTAAGCATTGAGAGGTTATACTATAGGCTAAGAAAGAGGGCTCTCATTTTTTCCGGACTAAAGGATTTTAATTTGTTAAAGATTGAAAATATTCAATCATCTGCCCGCATTGTTGTGTAAAAAAGAATTCAATATCTTTACTATAAATTATTACGCCTATACTATAAATATCTAACTTAGAATATTATGAGTTTTGAAGAACAGACTACACGAATTGAAAGGCTAATCTGGTTTATTAACAACTCCAATACCGGAACAGCGGAAGAACTGGCCCAAAAACTGGGTGTTTCCCGCAGAACAATATTCAGTGATCTCGAATACTTAAAGGGAAAAGGTCATCAAATAATTTTCTGCCAAACAGGGAAGAGCTACCTATTTATAAAAGAATAAACTTTTTTACTATTTTTATAGAGTGCAGTGTCACTGCACTTTCACTTTTTATCTTTATCCCGGATTTTACTTTATAAAATTTGGATGATGAAAAAAACGCTGATTATTATTTGCCTCTTGTTCCTTTATGTTAATATCAGTTTAGCTCAGGAACGGAATTCAAAAGGGTTGTTATATGGCGATCTCAGCTATGGATTTGAGAACAATATGGGGAATCCGGGTACACTCATGGGTATTGGTTACCAGCGAAACTTGTCACGAAAAATTATATTTCAAACTGATATTCATTACTTTACGACTAAAATAATAGACAGTAAATGGGCAGAGCAGAAACAGATAAATGAAGAACGTTTTTACAATGCTGCTTTTTTGTCGGCCGGATTGGGTTATGCGATTATTGGTAAAACCGATCAATTTAATATTACAGTCAAAGGAGGATTCTCACTGTGTCATCTGTATTCTGAAGATTTTTTTAAACCTGGTTACACGCAACTCATTAATGGTGTGATGGTAAATGTACCTACTTTTCAGCCTTTTTATGAAAACAGAACTGTTGGAGCTTATAATTTAGGGCTTGATGTCAATATTCCGACCTATCAGAATCAATTTCTGACTATTGGTTTTTTGTCCTATTCACACGATATCCCACTTCAATTTCTTTTCTTCCCGCTTCCCGTTATTTCTTACAAGGTAAGACTGTAAATAATTCCTAATCACATTATTTCATAAATGAAAAAAATGCTAAATATTATTTGTCTGGTCTTGCTAAATGCTACATTCGTGAATGCTCAGGTAAAGACATCACGAGATTATTTATATGGAAATATCGCATATGGAGTTGAAAATCATTGGGGGAATTCCGGTGCACTAATAGGTTTAGGATTCCAGCGGAACCTGTCTAAAAAATTAATCTTCCAGACTGATTTCAACTGGTTTGATGCTAAATTACTTCCATTTAACTTACAGAGAGACACAAAATTAAATGAAGAATATTTTTCCAGAGATGTTTTTTTGTCAGGAGCTTTAGGATATGCAATTATTGGCAATTCAGATGTATTTAACGTGACTTTAAAAGGAGGAATATCACTTACATGGTTGTGTTCAAAAGAATATTATTTTCCAAATCATACCATTGTAGTAAATGGTGTTCAGACTGTGTTACCAGTATATCCGGGGCATTTTGAAAACAAGAATGTAGTATCATATAATCTTGGACTTGATTTCAACTTCCCGATAAAGCGGAAACAATTCTTAACTGTAGGATTTTTAACCTATTCTCATGAGATGTTCCCTCAATTCCTTTTCGCCCCTATTCCTGTTTTAACTTACAAGTTAAGGCTTTAAACATTGGCTGATCTCATTTTCTGTGAACTTTACCGCCAAACATATTTAGCGATATGGATTGTTGTATGCTGTTTTCGTGGATCAACTGGTGGGCGGTACTGGTTGTTATGGTTTTGTCTTTTGCCATGGGATCATTGTGGCATTCTAATTTGATGTTTGGTAAAGCATGGAAAGAAGATGCAAAGCCGGTTTTTGATCCTTCTGATAAAGCAAGTGTGATAAGGCTATTCGGGCTTTCTGCAGTTTATCATTTTGTTGCTATTGTTGCGCTGGCTGTTTTCATTGGGCATTACGGGACACCTTTAATAGGGTTATGGAAGGGATTTATAATTAGTTTAGTATTTGTTTCTTCAAGTATCGGGGTCACCTATTTATTCCAGGGCCGGTCATTTAGATTGTTTTTTATTGATGCCGGGTTTTATGTGGTGTTTTATTCTGTTGCAGGGTTGATATTGGGGGCGTGGTAATTGATTATTAGGCTTATAATCCTTTTACCCCTTCGGGGTTCAGTAAAAATAAATGCACATTTCTATAATCCTTTCATCCCTCCGGGATTAAAATCATATTATCCAAACAGAAATTCCTTACATTTTCAGGACTTTAAATACTTTCTGGCGGTGGTTGGAGGCTATGATGGTGAGGATGTAGATGCCGGGGGATAGGTTGGAGGTGGGCATTGTCATGACGCTGCCGGTTAGCTGACCGCTTACCAATAGTCTGCCGGTCAGGTCTGTCAGACGGGCCAGGGCTGGATTAGCAGCGGAAATGGTTGAGTCTGAAGTGATGGTCAGCACATCTGCAACTGGGTTGGGGAAAATAGTAAAGCCGGTTGTGGTTGAAGGAATGGGGATTACATAGGGAATCTGGCTGCCCTTCAGATAGGTGAGCCCGCCTGCAAAGTTGCCAACGATGAAATCCATGATCCCGTCGTGATCGAGGTCTGCAGAAGCCAGGGCTGTCCGCATCCCGAAAGCCATGTCACCAAATGGGGAGGTGATTTCTTTAAAACGACCGTTCCAATTGCCATCAATGGGTCCATAGGTATGAAAAGTCCCTAAGCCGCTGCCACAATAGAGCCGGGTAGAGTCGTGAGCGTCTCTCACAAAGTGCGGGATGCTGTTGCCAAGGTAAAGTTGTTGATCAGAGACATTGACATGCCCTACAGAATCACTGACCAGCGTAAATAAAGGATTTAAAAGCGTTCCTGCAATCTTATACCAGCTGATCTGACCATTGGATTTCCCGCAAAACAGATCCAGCTTCCCGTCATTGTTGGGATCGAAGAGTTGAGGGGCGCTCTCGGTGCCAATCTTTAGCTTGCCCCAGTTATCGGTGACCAGGTAAAAATCAGGGGGATTGCCTTTAGGCGCCCTGTTCTTGAGTAACAGAAACGATCCATCATTCTTTCCAACCAAAACTTCCAGTTGTCCGTCATTATCGATGTCTCCGACAGTAGGAATCAACGAAGTGAGTTTTAATGAAGATAATCCGGCCACGTCGTCACTGATCATGGTAAAGGCCGGGTTGGTCTTCGTTCCGGTGTTTTTGAAATAAGCGATGGTTCCTACAAAGTCACAGTTGAGCTGTCCGTATTGATCACGGGCACAGCCATTCCAGCTTCCCCAGTTGCCCACCAACAGGTCAGGTAGCCCGTCGCCATCCATATCTGTCAAAACAGGATAAGCCCCTGAACCCAGATCCAGCATGTCGCTTTGCAGGAAGTTCTTGGTAGAGAGGGTGTAGATGGGAGCAGTGTTCGTGCCTGAATTCAGATACAGCCACACGCTGCTTTTGTTGACGCTTTTGTTGATATTGGGATCAAAGGGAGAAACCAGCAGGTCTTTCAACCCGTCGTTATTGACATCGTAGAGAGCGCAAACAGGAAATTCAGGGACATGGATAGGGTTGGCTCCCTTGGGATAGGTAGAGTCCCTGGCTATAATGAGTGCATCCGTTTTAGTGCCTCCATTCAGCAACATGGCGATATCGGGATAATCCACATCACCCAGCAGAATTGACTTTAAGCCGCTGTTGTTGAGGTCCATCGCAAGGAAAGTGGAGCCATTGTGCTTGGGCTCAGACAAAGGCGGGGTGTCGGTCAGGGCCTTGGTAGAAGGAGGACACAGGTTTAAGAAGATCTGATTGCTCTCGCCGCTGACTTCAAATCTGCCCCAGCATTGGGTGGAACGGACAAATTCAAGATGATTAAGGTTGCCATATTTTTCCATCGAGACGTTCTGATGCATCTCCACATACCCTCCAAACACATCGAAACACAAAATATCCAGATCGCCATCGCCATCGAAGTCGGCTATGGCAGGATAGACCACATTGGTAGCCGGGATCTGGGAAGAAACGGTGCCATACAAAGAGTTCAGAACAGGGGAGGGCTGCGAGGTAAAGGAGAGTTTAGAAGTGGTGGATGTATTCCGGTAAACCTTGATTCCTGAGGGATAGCGAAAAGTGAAGATATCCTCCTTGCCATCACCATCGTAGTCGGCCAGCTCCATCCAATGTTCCATCTTAGGAAAAGCCGAGGCATAATGCGGGGCATATTCAAATTTAATTTCTCCGGGGCCACCTTTATTCAAGAAAGGAAGTACGCGGTAACCATGTCGGTCGAAGATGACCAGGTCTTTCTTGCCGTCCATATCCAGATCCACACTGCCGAACTGGCAGCTGTTGAGTCCACCGGCCCAGGGCATTGCAAAAGCCTTGCCTGTCAGATCTTTCATAGGAACAGAAAGCTGATGTTCAACCGATACAGGAAACAGTTGGGCCCTGGCCGTTGTTATCAAAAGTAACAGCAAAAACGTGAACAGAAATTGCAACGGCCTTTTCATTTTTCTTATCTTTGTGGCATGGAAGGAATTATCATAATAGCCCTTATACTATTAAATGGATTTTTTGTTCTTGCAGAATTTTCTCTTGTTACTGCAAAGAAAACAAAAATCATTGAGAAAGTACATAATAATGATCAACGAGCTGCCAAGGTATTGAAATTACTCGAAAAACCTGAGCGTTTCCTTTCTTCCATTCAAATTGTTATAACCCTGATAGGTCTGATTACAGGCGCTTATTCCGGTATAGCAATGGCCGATGATCTGACACCTTATTTGCAACAGATTCCTGTTTTTGCATCACATGCACATAATATTAGCTTTATTCTGATTATTTCTGTGGTTACCTATCTGTCATTGCTTCTTGGAGAATTACTGCCTAAGACAATCGGTATGAACAATCCGGAAAAGGTAGCTATGTTCGTTGCTCCTTTTATAGAATTCTTTACATGGGTAACACGTCCTATAGAAGGATTTCTGAGCCTGAGTCTCAAGTTTATTCAAAAAGTATTCCATCTTCCAACCCGAAATGAGAACCGCGTTTCTGAAGAAGAACTGAAGATCATGATCCGCATGGCCAATCAGCAGGGGATCCTTGAAAAGAATGAAACAAGCTTCCTTCACAATGTATTCAGGTTGAGCGATAGACGGGCACGCAATATCATGACCCACCGCAGTGATGTGCAGTGGATTGATGCCGGGATCGGGAAAGATGAACTGTTTGATTTTGTCTGTAAAAACCCTTATCACTATTATCCGGTGTGTAAAGGTTCCTTTGAAGACATAACGGGTGTACTTTCACTCAAGAAATTATTGCGCAACCTTGATGAGAAGCCCTTCAATCTGGAACACGCAATGGAACCGCCTGTTTTTATTCCGGAGACCCTTGAGGTGTTGAAGGTTATTGAGATATTCAGAAAGAATAAGCGGTATCTGGGACTCGTAGTCAATGAATTTGGTGACTTCGAAGGCATTGTGACCCTGCACGATCTGACTGAGAATGTCTTCGGTCATCTACCTGGTGGAGATCGCTCTCCGGATTTGATGCTGATAAAACAAGAAGATGGATCTTTTCTGGCTGATGGAAGCATCATGTTGGATGAATTGATCGAACATATTGGCCTTGATATAAAAATTGAAGACTATCAGCAGCTTAATCTGGCTGCTTTTATCATAGAATACCTGGAAAAGTTACCTGTAAAAGGAGAATTTTTTGAAACTTCAAATTTTCGTTTTGAGATCGTGGATATGGACCAATTGAGGATTGACAAGGTCTTGCTTACCCCATTAATTCATGAAAAGAGACCGCTTTTAGATTAAAAAATCATTAGATTTTGATTTCACGTCAAGTATAATTGTTAAATTGGATATCAACAACTATATTTGCAACCCTGAAAAATATAAAAAACAGCAAAATAAAAATCGATTACTCATGCAGAACAAAGGTGCTATAAGGCTGTTTGCAGTCGCTTTCGCAGTAGTTTGCCTCTACGAACTATCCTTCAATTTCTGGACAGCTCGTGTCGAGAATAAGGCGAAGAAATTTGCAGATACAGAGGCCATCCATCAATTTGCTAAGGAACTTGCGAAAGGTGACCTGGCAAAAGAAGGAATTATTTTAGATTCATTAATTAAGCAAAAAGAAAAACATTTTCTTGATTCAATGTCCACAAGGACAGTGCTTAATCTTGGATTTCAACAGTTTACATATAAAGATGTAAAAGAACGTGAAATCAACCTGGGTCTTGACCTCAAGGGTGGTATGAACGTTACAATGGAAATCTCTGTTGCGGATATTATCCGCGGTATGACAGGTTACACCAAAGATACCGCATTCAACAGCGCTATCGAAAGAGCACAGGTGAGACAGAGAAAAGAAGCCACAGACATTGTGACTCTTTTTGGTCAGGAATTCACACATTTCCATTCCAATGCAAAACTGGCACCGCTTTTCAATCGGGTTGAATACAACGACCGTATTAAAACGACTTCAACCAACAAAGAAGTTTTGGATGTTATCAGAACCGAAGCAAATGACGCTATCAGCCGGACTTACAATATCCTTCGTGCACGTATTGACCGTTTTGGTGTAGTACAGCCCAACATACAGAAGCTGGAGTCAACTGACCGTATCCTTATCGAACTTCCGGGTGTTAAAGAACCGGAACGCGTAAGAAAACTGTTACAGGGTTCAGCAAAACTTGAGTTCTGGGAAACTTACAAGACAAAAGATGTACTGCCTTACTTAGTGGAAGCCAGAACCAGACTACTCAGTATGGCTGCAACTTCTCCATCTGACTCTTTGAAAAAAGCTGATTCAGCCAAAGCCGCAGATGCTGCTGCAGCTGTTCCTGCTAAGGGAGCCGTTCCGGCAAAAACAACACCTGCTGCTAAGACCGCAACCGATCAAACCAAGAATGCCCTGCTTGAAAAATTAGGACAAGCCAAGAAGGCTATTGGTGGAAAAGAAGGATTGCTCCAGAAACAACAACCCAACGACCTGTTTGCTTACCTGCAACCCGATGTTGACAGGAATAATCAACCCAATACACGTTGTACAGTTGGTTATGCCAAACTGAAAGATACGGCTCAGATCAACAAGATGCTGAAATCGATCAAGGGATTGGTATTTCCTTCAAACATGATTCTTGCATGGTATGTGAAACCTGAAAAACAAACTCCTGATTTCCTTGCTTTGGTTGCACTGAAGGCCACAACACGTGATCTTACAGCGCCACTTTCTGGTGACGTTATTGTTGATGCACGCCAGGATTACAATTCCCAAGGAAGGGTTGAAATTTCAATGCGTATGAACAGCGAAGGCGCCCGTATATGGAAACGTATGACCGGAGCCAACGTAGGCAATGAAGTTGCAGTAGTATTGGATGGTTTTGTTTATTCTGATCCAACCGTTCAGGATGAAATTCCAAACGGTAGTACATCCATCACCGGAAACTACACCATTGAAGAAGCAAAGGATCTTGCAAATATTCTTCAGGCTGGTAAACTACCTGCACCTGCACGTATTGTTCAGGAAGAAATTGTTGGCCCTACACTGGGTAAGGAAGCAATCGCAGCCGGTACAAAATCATTTATCATCGCGTTTATCCTCGTACTGCTCTATATGCAGCTATACTATAGCAAAGCAGGTTTAATTGCCAACGTTGCGTTATTAACCAACCTTTTCTTCCTCTTCGGTATCCTGGCTTCACTGAAAGCTGTTCTTACGCTTCCCGGTATCGCCGGTATCGTAATTACAATGGGTATAGCGGTGGATGCGAATGTATTGATCTACGAACGTATCCGAGAGGAGATCCGGCGAGGGCAGGGGGCAAGGCTTGCAGTTAAAGATGGTTTCCATCATGCATTGAATGCCATTATCGACGGACACGTTACTGCCATCCTGACCGGTATTGTTCTTTATACATTCGGAACAGGTCCTATCCAGGGTTTTGCTACCACTTTCGTAATCGGTTTGTTAACTTCATTGTTCACTGCTATCTTCATTCCTCGTTTGATGATGGAACGTATGATGGACCGCAACAAAACGATTACTTACGGTAACAAATACACCATCAACGCCTTTACAAACATTCACATTAACTTCATCGGTATCCGCAAGATCCTGTATGTGGTTTCAGGTATTTTGATTGTTCTCAGTTTGATTTCTTTTGCAACAAAGGGATTGAATCTGGGTATCGACTTTACAGGGGGACGTTCTTATGTTATTCGTTTTGACCAACCAGTTGTAACCAATGATATACGTGAAGCACTGACTAAAACACTGGGAGAATCTCCGGAAGTAAAAACTTATGGCGCATCCAACCAGGTTAAGATCACAACCAAGTACAAGATTGATGAAAACAATACAACCATTGATCAGGAATTATCAACCAAGTTGTTTACAGCCCTGAAAGGCCAGTTCAAAGGAAAAATCAACCTGCAAGACTTTGAAGCCAAAAATGGTCACATGGGAATCATGACCAGCTCGAAGGTTGGGCCAACCATTGCTGCCGACATCAAGAACAGGGCAGTTATGGCTGTATTAGTTGCACTTTTGATCATCTTCACTTATATCGGACTCCGTTTCAAAAAATGGCAATATGGTTTAGGGGGTGTAATCTCACTGTTCCATGATACCTGTATCGTTATTGGAGCCTATTCAATTCTGGATGGTATTCTGCCTTTCCCACTTGAGGCTGACCAATCCTTTATTGCGGCAATCCTGACCATTATCGGATACTCCATCACTGACTCGGTAATTATCTTTGACCGAATCCGTGAGTACAATAAGCTGTATCCAAAACGCGACCTGTTGACCAATATGAACGAAGGTATCAACCATACCATCGGACGTACTGTTAATACTTCAGGTACGGTATTGGTAACTTTGCTTGCCATCTTTATCTTTGGAGGTGATGTGATCCGTGGATTTACATTCGCACTGTTGTTTGGTGTAATCATCGGAACGTATTCTTCCATCTTCAATGCAACTCCAATTGCATACGACCTGATTATGTGGCAGAAACGCAGAGCTGAAAAGAAAGCTTTGTTGATAAAAAAATAGTTATTCAAAATAACTGAATAAAAAAGTCCCGGAAACCCGGGACTTTTTTTATTTTTGTATTATAATAAAATACGCAATGTTAAACAGTGTCTTACTATTTCTGGATATGAGCGGTGGAGAAATGATTCTGATCGCCCTTGTAGCATTGTTGGTGCTTGGTCCTCAGAAAATGAGTGAGGTTGCCCGTAAGGCAGGAAAGATGATGAATGAAGTGAGAAGGGTTTCAAGTGATTTTACCAGTCAGCTTAACGAGGAGACATCTTCATTGAAGGATGAATTGCATGGAGTAAAGGATACATTGAGGGATGCTACGAAAACGATTAAAGATGAATTACTCAATCAGAAACAAGAAGTGAGTAAGAATTTGGATCCCAATACACCACAAAACACAAATGAACCCTCATACGATCCTTATGATATGTCGAAGGATCCATCTGAAAAGGAATCTCATCCTAAAAGCGTTTCAGATCACAATTCTACTGAACATTCTGACACGCAACCTGTTTTAAAAGAACAACAAGCTGATAAAAACCCGACTTCGAACCAAGACAAAACCAACCCATGAAGTCTTCGCGCCACCTGTTTTGCATATTCCTGATCTTTGGTATCAGTCTGGGTCTTCAGGCACAAAGTCTTATCACCCAGGACGCTGATGATGCCTATGCCAATCTGCAATATACTGTTGCAGCTGCCAAGTATAAGAAAGCTTATTCCAAAGCCAGAGTGCCTGCCGAGAAGGAAAGAATCCTTTACAGGATGGCAGAGTGCTATCGTTTAACCAACGATATGAAGGATGCCGAGATCACTTATGGAACTTTGGTTCGTAGTGGATTTGACAAGAAGAACCCCATGGTGTTGCTCTATTATGCAGATGCTCAACGGGCTAATGAGAAATATGATGAAGCCAAAGATAATTACGAACTCTTTATCAAGGCTGAACCCAAAGATCAAAGGGGACGAAATGGAGTGACCTCGTGTGAACAGGCATTGAAATGGATTCAGACCCCTTCCCGCTACGTGGTCACCAATGAAAAAAAACTTAACTCATCGGAAGATGATTTTGCACCCACCTTTGCAGATCCCAATTACCGCAGTATCATCTTTACTTCGAGCCGTCATGCATCCACAGGTAAAGGAACGGATGACTGGACTGGGCAGAGTTTCAGTGACTTGTTTACTTCATCCATTGATCAGAAAGGGCAATGGAGTGAACCAGTTTTACTGGAAAATACCGGCGTAATCAATACTAAGGCAAATGAGGGTGCCGCAACCATGAACACTGCTTTCAACAGGCTTTATTTTACACGCTGTGAAACGGATAATAAGAAAGAATCGGGTTGCCAAATCTGGGTTTCCAACAAAGGAGAAGGTCGCTGGACCACCCCGGAACCTATCGTCTTAACCAAAGACTCCACGCTGGCTATTGGTCATCCTGCATTAAGTTCCGATGAACTTACCATCATCTTTTCCTGTGAAAAAGTTGGAGGTTTTGGTGGAAAGGATCTTTGGATGTCAACAAGAAGGACTAAGGCTGAAAAATTCGGACCCGCAGTAAACATCGGTTCCGAAATCAATACACCCGGTGATGAAGTGTTTCCAACCCTGGTTGGAGATTCCGTGCTTTATTTCTCATCGAATGGCCACATTGGAATGGGTGGACTGGATATCTTCAAATCAAGTATGGTCGGAGGACGATGGACAAAACCACAAAACCTGATGCCACCTATAAATTCCAGTGGCGATGATTTCGCGATCATATTTGCTCCCGGAGAAGACCGGGGCTATTTTGGTTCTAACCGTAAGGGCGGTAAGGGAGGTGACGACATCTATTCATTCTCTAGTCCACCGCTTGTATTTACCTTAAAAGGTGTCGTAAAAGACGATCGAACCCTTCAGTTTTTAGAAGGAGCCCATGTAAAACTGGTTGGTACCAATGGTGCTTCCTTTGATGCTGTTTCTGACGGAAAAGGCGGCTATGGATTTTCAAATAATCAGTTGGAAGCCAATGTGACGTATGATCTGGAAGCCTCCAGAGATAACTATTTTGCTAAGAAAGCCCGGGAGACCACGGTTGGTGTGGACCGCAGCAGAGACTTCGTGATCAACTTTAATCTAGAGCCCATACCCGATAAGCCCATCATCCTGCCCGACATTATTTATGACTTCGATAAATGGGATCTCAAGCCCCAGTATCAGGATTCACTGCAGGGATTGATCAAGACGTTGGAAGAAAATCAAAGACTGGTTATTGAACTTTCATCACATACCGACTCACGTGGAGGATTAGAATACAATGATGTACTGTCACAGAAACGTGCAGAATCGGTTGTCACTTACCTGATTGACCGTGGCATTGATCCTGACCGGTTAAAGGCAAAAGGCTATGGTAAACGCGTATTCCGCACGCTAACACAGGATATGGTTCGTGCAGGGTATACCTTTAAAGCTGGAATAGTCTTAACAGATGAATTTGTTACGGCTCTGCCTACTAAAGATATACAGGAAGCAGCCTATGAGCTGAACCGTCGGACAGAATTCAAGGTTCTGAGCAAAGACTTTATCCCAAAATCTAAGATAAAACCTATCGTACCCACTATACAGGTTGTTACGGTTCCTGATCAGGACACCGTGAAGCTGACTAATGATGCTGATGGATTTTTCCTGGTCCCCATGATTATTGATGGTTTGAATTACCAGGTGGCTTTGGCCGAAGGTGAAGAAAGTTACCTTCAGTTCTCTAAGGATGAGGCGCTCAAGCTATTGAAGCAAGGGTTGATCAGTAAGGAAGATTTTGACGGAGACGTTCAAACAATTCTTGCCAACAGTTCTATTGCCGATAAAGCCGTCTTCAGGCTTAAGGAAGTAAGGATAGGGACCAAGATACAGCGAAATATCAAGGCGCGGGTATCTGCTTTACAAAAGGTTCCGGTGATGCTTGGTGAAGACATGATGAACCGTTTTGGACAATATACCCTCGACCGGAAGAAGAAAGAAATGTATTTGAAATAGAAAGTCTTTTTCTATTTTATGGTAGAGACGCAATTTTTTGCGTCTCTACTTATTTTGTAACTTTGCCTCATCATGAGCGATAATCGATATTCAGGCCGTGGCGTTTCGGCTTCCAAAGAGGATGTACACAACGCAATCCGCAACTTAGATAAGGGTTTATTCCCAAATGCCTTCTGCAAGATACTACCCGATATACTGGGGGGTGATCCCGAATACTGCAACATCATGCATGCAGATGGGGCCGGTACCAAAAGCTCACTGGCCTATCTTTACTGGAAAGAAACCGGTGACCTCTCCGTATGGAAAGGCATCGCTCAGGATGCGATTGTGATGAATACAGACGATCTTTTGTGTGTTGGAGCCACTGATAACATTCTTGTCTCATCAACGATAGGACGCAATAAGAACCTTATTACAGGCGATGTTATCGCTGCAGTGATCAATGGAACGGAAGAGATTCTTTCAGAACTGCGTGAACTGGGTTTAGGAATATACCTGACAGGAGGAGAGACTGCTGATGTGGGTGATCTGGTCAGGACCATCATTGTCGATTCTACAGTTACGGCAAGAATGAAACGCTCTGATGTCATCGAAAATCATATTCTTCCGGGCGATGTCATTGTCGGACTCGCTTCATCTGGACAGGCTACTTACGAGAAATCATATAATGGCGGCATGGGCAGTAATGGACTCACCTCGGCCCGTCACGATGTATTCAATAATATCTTTGCAACAAAATATCCTGAGACTTTCGACCCTGCAATACCCGAAGAACTGGTCTATTCAGGCACCTGTAAACTGACCGACCCAACAGAGGTGAAGGGTGTCAATGCCGGACAAATGGTGCTGTCACCAACCCGTACTTATGCTCCGGTGATAAAAGCAGTGTTGGATGAAATGCGCCCTGCTATCCATGGACTGGTTCATTGCAGTGGTGGAGCACAAACCAAAGTACTTCATTTTGTAAACGACCTGCATGTCACGAAAAATAACCTCTTTCCAACCCCACCACTTTTCAGATTGATCCAGAGAGAATCAGGAACTGATTGGCAGGAGATGTACAAAGTCTTCAACATGGGTCATCGGATGGAGATCTATACCGATGTGTCGAATGCTGCCAGAATAATTGAAATCAGTCAATCGTTTGGTATTGAGGCTCAAATTGTAGGGTCTTGTAATTTTCTTCACGGTAAGAAACTGACCATAAAGTCTGAACATGGCACTTTCGTATACTAAAGCTTTTTTGTATCTTTGCAAAAGCAAAACTAAGCCTGCATGTTAGAGAGATTACAAGCATTTAAAAAGCGTTTCGAAGAAATTAACGCAGAAATGAATCAGCCTGAGGTTATGGCTGACATGAAACGTTATGTCAAACTGAATAAGGACTATAAGAATCTTCAACCCATTGTTGAGGCCTGTGATAAATACGCACTATTACTTTCAAATATTGAGTCGGCCCGCGACTTGATGTACAATGAAAAAGATGAGGAATTCCGTGCTATGGCAAAGGAAGAACTCTTCACGCTGACTCAGGAAAAAGAAAAACTGGACGAAGAAATCCGTGTAATGTTGATTCCGGCAGACCCTGAAGACGACAAGAACTGTGTCATGGAGATCAGGGCTGGTACTGGTGGTGATGAGGGCAGCATCTTTGCGGGAGATCTTTACCGTCTTTATGTCCGATATTGTGAACAAAGGGGATGGAAAGTAGAGATGGTTGACTTTACTGAAGGTACAGCCGGAGGTTATAAAGAGGTCATCATTAATATTTCGGGCGATAAGGTCTATGGAAGTCTTAAATATGAGTCCGGTGTTCACCGTGTACAGCGTGTGCCTGCTACAGAAACACAAGGACGTTTACATACTTCAGCTGCATCACTCGTTGTATTGCCCGAAGCAGATGAATTTGATGTAATCATCAACCCGAGTGATATCCGCAAAGACACTTACTGTTCATCAGGACCCGGTGGTCAAAGTGTAAATACAACCTATTCGGCTGTACGACTTACACACGTTCCAACAGGTATCGTGGTTGCCATTCAGGATGAGAAATCTCAACTCAAGAATGGAGAGAAGGCGCTCAGGATCCTGCGAACCCGTATCTACGAGATGGAGCTTCAGAAGCATCTGGAAGAGATATCCAACAAGCGCAAGACCATGGTAGCCACTGGTGACCGTTCTGCAAAGATCAGAACCTACAATTACCCACAGGGACGCATTACCGATCACCGTATCAACATGTCTGTCTTTAACCTGGCCGGCTTTATGGATGGTGATATTCAGGATATGATCGATGCTTTGCAACTTGCTGAAAACGCAGAACGGCTCAAAGAGGCCATCCACGAAATATAAGCCACATGACACGATCTGCCCTCATTCAACTCATCCGACGTAAACAGTCCTTTTTATGTGTGGGGCTAGACAGCGAGTTAAGCAAAATCCCTGCTCACCTACTTGATACCGAAGATCCCGTCTTTGAATTCAACAAACAGATTATCGATGCTACCATCGATCTGACGGTGGCCTATAAACCTAATCTTGCTTTCTATGAAAGTCTTGGGCTCAAAGGCTGGATGAGTCTTGAAAAGACCATGCAATACCTCAACAGTTTCAAAGATGAGGTCTTCACAATTGCTGATGCAAAACGAGGTGATATCGGGAATACTTCACGATTATATGCCAGGGCCTTTCTGGATCCTGCAACCCTTAATTTCGATGCCATTACTGTTGCTCCCTATATGGGGGAGGACTCGGTAACACCCTTTCTGAGTTATCCGAACAAGTGGGTCATCTTGTTGGCGCTCACTTCTAACAAGGGGGCTTTTGATTTCCAATTATTTCAGAATAATGAGGGTAAAAAGCTTTATCAGGAAGTACTGGGAAAATCTTCTGCCTGGGGTAATGAGGATAATATGATGTACGTGGTGGGTGCAACCAAGGCAGAGATGCTGGCAGATATCCGGCAGATCATTCCAAATCATTTTTTACTGGTTCCGGGTGTAGGAGCACAGGGAGGCAGCCTGGCTGAAGTGGCTAAGTATGGCCTCATCAAAGACTGTGGACTGTTGATCAATGCATCCCGTTCCATTATTTTTGCTTCTTCAGGAACTGATTTTGCTGAGAAGGCCAGAGCAGAGGCATTGAATATGCAACAGGAAATGAAAGCAATTCTTGAGAAAAACTTATAAACTAAAGAAACTCTTCTTTTTCTCTCCCTTTTTATAGAAAAGCACTTCCGCCTTTTCACAGGTAATCAAACATCCCGTCCGGATAATCTCCAGATAGGGTTTTAATAATTTAAAGAAAGCATCAATCTTTGCAGCATCATCCACAATTTCTATTACCATGGGCGTTTTATCTACAACCTCCCAAACGGTCGGTTGATAAATATGCTGACTGCTTGGTCCATAACCCATTGTGCCACGAAATACAGTAGCTCCGGCCAGCCCATTGCGCTTAGCCAGATATACAATGATCTGATAAAGTGGGTGATGTTTGAATTTATCAGTTGAACTGATAAATATCCTCATGATTTTAGCTTCGGTTTGGATATCCATTTCGTAGTCTTTTTAGATGAAACATTCTGACCTTATCAAAGTTAAGCTATTAAAAAGGATAAAAAACAAAAAAGACAAGCTGATACAGATTTTAAATCTATATCAGCTTGTCTTTGTAAACTGAAACATAAAATTATTCGATTATCGTATTCCAGTTGAATTTATCAACTTCTTCACCATATTGAATACCACGAAGCCTGTTATATAATTTTGTTGAGACAGGACCTGCCTTACCATCCTTGCAATAGTCATAAACCGTTCCGAAGTCACGATCCTGGATCAGTTTAATGGGTGAAATGACAGCTGCGGTGCCACAGGCGCCCACTTCATCAAACTCAGCCAGTTCTTCAACAGGAATAGGACGACGTTCAACCTTGAGCCCCATATCCTCGGCAATCGTCATCAGACTCTTGTTCGTGATGGAAGGTAGAATAGAAGTCGACAATGGTGTGACGTAAGTATTTCCTTTTATGCCAAAAAAGTTGGCAGGTCCGCATTCGTCAATGAACTTCTTTTCCTTTGGATCAAGGTAAAGACATGCCGAGTAGCCATCATGATGAGCACGCTCACCAGAGCTGAGACTTGCAGCATAATTACCCCCAACCTTGAAAGCGCCTGTCCCAAGAGGAGCAGCACGGTCAACGTCACGGGCAATCTGAATATTGACAGGTGAGAATCCTTCTTTGAAATAAGGACCTACAGGACCTACGAAGATCAAAAACAGATACTCGTCAGCAGGTTTCACGCCAACACAAGCGCCTGAACCTATCAACAGCGGCCTGATGTAAAGAGAAGCCCCGGTGCCATAAGGAGGGATGTATTTTTCGTTCAGTTTAACCACCTTGAGCAGTGACTCATGGAAAATTTCCTTTGGAACGGGTTGCATAACGATGCCATGAGCTGTCGTATCCATCCGTTTATAGTTTTCTTCCCAACGGAAGACCCGGACTTTGCCGTCAACACCACGATATGCCTTCAACCCTTCAAATGCCTCTTGTCCATAATGCAATGAACTTGCAGCCATATGAATGGTAATGTACTCGGAGGAAGATAGCTCAACCTCGCCCCATTTCCCGTCACGGTAGTAGCAACGGACATTGTAATCGGTTTTAAAATAAGCAAATGGAAGCTTACTCCATTCTATATCACTCATGTAGCCAGTTTTAAAATAGTTTATCAAACAGTCTGATTGTAATACAAAGTTACAAATAATTTTAAATGAATTTGTTAAACTATATAATCCCTTGTCAGAACGGAAATATTCTTACTAAATTTACCTAATATTAAAAATGAAATCAAGTGCGATACTGGGAAAAGTTAAAATCATATTTCTTAGATGGTTACGATGTATTTTCTAATGAGATACAACTTAAAATCAAGTATCTTTTTTACTTTAACGCTATTGCAGTTGGCGGACTGATCATTTATTTCTTCACCCGTGTTTTTAATCCTGAAGGATATTTTGTTCTAGCAGGAGATGTTTGTCTGGTCTTATTTATTGCCATATCGCTCATTGCTATCCGGTTAAAGAAGATATATGCCGTTACGTTTTCGGTTATATTTATTCCGATTTCAATATTATTTTATAATGTACTGACATTTTATGCTGCCGATCAGGAAATAAATCAGGCCACAATATTTTCATCCCTCTCTTTTCTGATGTTTGGTTTACTATACCTTTCGTTGTTTTCTATTCGTGTAAACCAATTAATATTTTTCACTTTAATCTCTGCAGCGACGTTGATACTGAATGTCTTATTTCTGATCAACGGACCATTTGGATTCAGGGAAAGTAGTTCAGCAATGTATAACCTGGTAGGTGCATTAATTGAACTGGGTGGCGGACTTATAATTGCATCACTGATTCTCAAACTCAATGCCAACCTTTTTAAAAACAATGAGAAAAGAGTCGTTCAAGCCCTTGATCAAAATTCGGCCCTCTTTACTAATATCTCGGATGCATTCGGGTTAATAAAAATAGTGACCGATGACTTTGGACGTACGATCGATTTTATGATCCTGGAAGTCAATAAAGCCGGAGAAACCTACCTGGGTAAGTCAAGAGACGAAATTGTTTTTAAAAGATATTCGGAATTGGTAAAACCCGACCCATCAGATTTTAAAAGATGGTTAAAAGAAATCACCAAAGTAGCAAAAACCGGTAAAGAATCACATCAAACGTTTTATAGTAAACATTTTAAGAAGTGGTTGTATGTTCAGGCGTTTTCTCCTGAACTGAATTATTGTGCCATACTCTTAAGAGACATTACGGCAACCATAGAATCTGATTTTGAGCTTAAACGTATCCAGGAACACAATACGGCTCTGCTGGAAGCCATACCAGATACGATTATCGTCTGCGATAAAGCAGGTTTCATTAAAACATATAAACAGGCACAGATTAAACTGATTGAAAATGAACACCTGTTTCAAGTCGGTAATTTTATTTCAAAAGCGCCTTTACCACAGGTATTGATCCACCAGATCATGGAAAGCATTGAAGAGGTGTTGGAATCAAACAAATTAAAAACCATGGTTCTGGAGATTCCCATGGAATCCAGGATCATTTACACCGAGACCCGCATTGTCCCAATGGCTGATAATGAGGTACTCATCCTGTTCAGGGATCTCACCCGGAGGATCCTTTCCGAGAAGGCATTACTGGTCGAAAAAGAAAAGGCAGAAGAATCAGACCGGTTGAAGATGGCCTTTTTATCCAATATGTCGCACGAAATCAGGACACCCATGAATGCTATCATTGGTTTTTCCGAGATGCTTGGATTGGAAGATGTTGATGATAAAGAACGCGGCGATTTCATTTATCAGATTCAAAGTAACGGCGCCCTCTTGCTGAACCTGATCAATGATATTCTGGACCTTTCAAAAATTGAAGCGGGTGAACTTGAAATGCATTATTCAAAATTTGAAGTCAATAAAATACTGAAAGACATTTTTCTGAATTTTGAAAATGAAAAAATAGTCAGGAATAAATCCAAAATCCGTATTCTTCTTGAAGAACAACCTGACATTAAATCAATTTCTGTCAGTGCCGACGAATATCGCTTCAAACAGATCTTGTTTAACCTGATGGGGAATGCCCTTAAATTCACAACCAGTGGTTCCATCACACTTGGCTATAAAGTGAACGAAACCGAACTGCTCTTTTTTGTTAAGGATACCGGAATCGGGATACCAAAGGATAAACAGGAAATTATATTCCACAGGTTCCGTCAGGTTGAGGATTCGAACACCCGCACCTTTGGTGGAGCCGGTCTTGGACTCACCATCTCGCGCAACCTGGTCGAAGCCATGGGCGGTAGGATATGGGTTGAACTGAATGAACTTAAAGGATCATCTTTCTATTTTACCCTTCCTTTGAACGATGCCAACATTATTTTTACAGACAACTCCTCATCTTCATTATCACGCAATCCTTATGAGTGGAAAGGAAAATCAATTCTCATCATTGATAGCGAAACCTCCAATTATATTGTGATCGAGCATCTGCTATCAAAGACCGGTGTCAATATGGTGTGGGCGTCCAACAATCAGATCGTCATGACCATGTGCCAGACCCGCAAACCCGATCTGGTGATTATCGATATCGATGTAAGCAGCATTATGGACGAAGAAATTGAAAAGACCTTAAAAAAACGATATCCATTACTACCGATTATAGCCTTGAAATCGGAGCAGGCCATCATGCACGACCATCCAATGAAAGGATCCATTGATGCAGTGATTCAAAAACCCATCAAGACCAGGACTTTTTTAGAGACCATCAATCAGTTTCTGTCGGAATAGTACCCCCTATTAAGATGTAATTTATTTTAACAGGCATAATTATGTCCTGAAAATGATAAATTGTCCCAAAAAAGGACGACATATTTTGATTGATAATTATTTAATATATTGACAAATAATAAGATAATCAAAATGGTATAAAAATTGAAATTATTTTCATATTATTTTAAGACAATAATCATGAAAAGAAATGTACTGTTTTTATTGATAAGTGTTCTTTTGGTTTTATTTGGAACCAGTTGCAGTAAAGATGGCGAAACTTCAAATTCGTCCGGTACTGTAGTTGCAAAACCAACAAGCAGTAAAGAGTTGACAGTGAATCGCAATTTTAAATTCGCTACTGTTACCGATCTCCCTATTACCATTACGGCGCTTGATAATCAAAATGCACCTCTGGCAAACGTCATATTCAATATTCTGACAGATTACCGTTTGAAGGGTGGTTTGGCCATTCTTTCTGCTTCAACCGATCAGAATGGAGTGATTAGTTTGAGCTACAACCTGCCAGATTATCTTGATTCTGTGGTTGTCGCTACCGATTATATTGGACTTCCCAATGAAACAAAAGTTAGCATCAAATCGGGTCTGATCAATCTGAAGTTGGGCGGGATGTATCCCGTTACCAAATCAGCAAATGCAAACCCTTTCTTTAAAACAGTTTCTGCGCTGAATATCCAACACCCACTGGGTGGATGGGATGCAGATGGAGTTCCGACCTATCTGGAAGCCACCTATGATGTTGTGGATGGCAATCTTTTGAACAGCATCAACAACCTGCTACCAGAATCGGTTGACCTGAGAATTAAACATCCCGAACTGTTAAGTACAGCCAGTCAATCCGACCTCGTGTTGACCGATGTCAGTGATGTTTGGGTAACCTTTATCGGCGAAAATGCAGGTTTCATAAATACCTTAGGTTATTACTATTACCCGACCAATAATCCTCCGACAACAGCTGCCGACATTGCCGCGCTGAACATCATATTCCCTAATAGTTCCTTGCCCGGAAGCGGTGGAAATCTGCACTCTGGTAGTAAAGTGAAGTTGAAAGGTCCAATGTCAAATGGTTCATTTCCTGCCAATACAACCATAGGTTGGGTGCTGTTTGCAAATGGATACTCAGGAACCGATGTAACCAGCGGTAATTGGGTCTTGTATTCAGACTGGAAATTTAATCCAGAGACCGATGATAACCTCAAGAAACATTTCTTATTCCTCAACGACAGATTCCGTAACAAGTTCTTGCTATCGGTCGAAGACTGGCGTGCTGACGAAGGATCCTGTGATCATGATTTCAACGACTGTGTCTATTATGTGACCGTTTCGCCTTACGAACATGTGAATCTTGATAAAGTACTTCCGGTTGTTTATGATGGATCAGATGTAGATGGTGACGGCGTACCCGATAATTTTGATGACTACCCTAATGATCCTATGAAAGCCTATAATTCATACTATCCCTCGAAAGGAACTTTTGGATCTGTAGCATTTGAAGACCTATGGCCTTATGCCGGCGACTATGACATGAACGATATGGTGATCGATTGTAACTTTAACCAGATCTCCAATGCATCCAATAATGTAGTGGAAATCGATGGACAGATTTCACTGCGGGCAATGGGCGCAAGTTTCAAAAATGGATTTGGATTCCAATTGCCATTCCCGGCTTCTGCTGTTTCAAAATGCACAGTTATTAATAAAAGGACCGGATTGCCTGTAACACTGGCAAATACGATCTCAATTGATCCTGTAACCGGATTGGAAAAGAATCAGGATAAAGCTGTTGTAATTTTATCAGACAATGGATTTAAACTGCTCACTTCCAATGGTGGCGGAACAGGTACAAATACAACTCCCGGTGTAGCCTGGGTTAAGCCCGATACTTTGCTGGTGACCATTACTTTGAAAACACCTATTCCTCTGGCTACTATTGGCAATGCCCCTTACAATCCCTTTATCTTTGTAGATGGTGTCAGAGGCCGCGAAGTTCATCTGCCTGATATGGCTCCTACTAACCTTGCCAACATGTCCTTGTTTGGGACAGGTGATGACGATAGTAATCCTGCAACCGGAAGATACTATCGCTTGAAAGACAATATGCCATGGGCAATCAGTTTTGCAGATCATTTCGACTATCCCATTGAAAAAAGCGATATCATCAATACGCACTTGCATTTTGCAGAATGGGTCTTAAATGGTGGTGCGACCTTTAAAGACTGGTATCTGAATAAAACAGGTTACAGAAATAACGCTTTGATTTATCAAAAGCCTTAAATAAGAATTTAGCTGCGCGATTAATTTTGATTAAAAGCTGCTTCGAAAGAGGCGGCTTTTTCCCTTTTCAGTGGATTAATGGTTCCTGTTACCATTAATCTCCAACTATATAGGAAAAAAGTAATATTATTAGGTTTTATGTATTAAAATTAACTGTTCATTCAGAAATTCTGTGATCTTATCCGGCGAAAGGACATGATCAACTGCATCATTTTTTATAGCTTCAGCCGGCATTCCATATACTACACAACTGGCTTCATCCTGAGCAATCGTAATAGCGCCTTTATCCCGCATTGATTTCAATTCTTTAGCACCATCTTTACCCATTCCGGTAAGCAATATTCCAATGGCATTAGCCCCTAAAACCACTGAAACAGAATGGAAAAGAAAATCCACAGAAGGACATAATCCGGAATCTACAGGTTTGCTGAGCAAAATCTTAAGTCCCGCCTTAATTCCCATTTGAAAATCATCCGGTGCAATATATCCAATTCCGGGGTAAAGTTGTTCCCCATCTTTAGCAATAGTTAAAGGAATCATGGAAGTATTTGAAAGCCAATCACGAAATCCTTTAATAAATTCTTTCGCAATATGTTGAACTATAAGTATTGGAACAGGAATATTTTTAGGCAATTCCGAAAGTATTTTTTGCAGAACAACTGGTCCACCGGTAGATGCTCCAATAGCTATAAGCTGAATATCTCTAATCTCATTGTTTATTGGATGATTGAAGATAATCGGTTTGTATTGGGCAATATTGCGTTTTGGAAATCTTCTAACCACCTTGATCTCTGACATCAATTTTACAGTATTGATCAATGCTTTACTGGCATCATTATATCCGGCATCTTCTATCCCGGGTGGACGCAGCACAACCGCTAAAGCGCCTGCTTCAAACAATTTAAATGAATTTGCTACATCACTGACTTTTAAACTTCCACTTACAACGACTATAGGAGTTGGAATTGTCTCCATTATTATACGAGTTGCTTCATACCCATCCATTCCTGGCATATGAATATCCATCGTGATCACATCAGGTCGTTTTTCTCTGACAAAATCAATGGCTTCATTTCCGTTACAGGCTACACCTACAATCTGTATTTCCGGATCTGAGGAGAGAAGATGAATCATAAATTCTCTTATAATTTTTGAGTCATCAACTATTAGCGTTTTTATCATTTGTTGTTTATATTAAATCAATTTCTTAATAACGTCCAGTAAATTCCCCTGATCAAAACTACTTTTAATGATGTATGCATCTGCTCCGACTTCAATTCCACGCTCCCGATCATCACGCGATTCAAGTGATGTGACCAATACTACCGGAATATTATTTAGCTTTGCATCATTCTTTACTTTTAAAGTGAGCTCAAAACCATTCATCATTGGCATATCCACATCTGAAACGATTAAATCAAACTCACCACTTTTGGCACGGTTATAAGCCTCAACTCCATCAACAGCCACAGTTACCTGATAACCTGCTGTTTCAAGAATATTTTTCAATAACATACGTGAAGTAATAGAATCTTCTGCAACAAGAATTTTCCAGGGTTCAATAATTGGCATTACTTCATCCGCGTTTTTTATTGATTGTCCTGCACTATTTATTGCAGATTTTATAAGTTCTGAAACATGAAGTACAGGTACAATCTTTCCGGAACCAAGTATTGTCGATCCGGAAATATTTCTGATATGTTTTAATAGTTTGCCAAACCCTTTAACAAGAATCTGATTTTCACCCAGCACTTCATCTACTTTAATCGCAATACGCTTATCACGGGAAACCAAAACTATAATTCGAACATAGTTTGAGTCCTCAGAATTTTCGGAAGGTCTTCTTTTTCTTTCATTATTAAGTTCTTTCAATTCGAGTACCTCTGCAAGGCTTACTAAAGAGAGGATTTCTTCATCTATTGTAATTGTTTCATGATTTTCAACAGTTTTAATTTCTTCAGCTTTCAACCTCAAAACTCTATCTACATTCATTGTAGGTAAGAAAAACTGAAAATCTCCCTGACTAATCAAAATACCCCGAAAAGTTGACAGAGTCATTGGTAAAAGAATACGAAAAGTAGTGCCACTTTTATCAATTGTATCAATAAAAATGGTTCCATTCAGTTTTTCAACTTTTTCCCTAACAATTGATAATCCTAATCCCCGACCCGATAAATCAGTAATTATGGTACTTGTTGATATGCCTGAAAGGTAAATCAAGGAGAGGATTTCATCACTATTCATCTTTTCTGCATCAACTTTGGATATGGCACCCGATTTAAGCGCTGAATTCAATACTTTTTCTTTATCGATGCCCTTCCCATCATCTGAAACCGTAATCTCAACAAGTCCACTATCTTTAGGTATAAATGAGAGAACGATAGTTCCATGTGATGGCTTATTCTGTAAAATTCGTTCTTTAGAAGTCCCAATCCCATGATCAATACTGTTGCGAATAATATGAATCAATGGATCTTTAAGATCATCAAGAATGCGTTTGTCGATTTCCAGTTCTGCCCCTTTAATAATAAAATCAATTTCTTTCTGTTGATCACGGGCTATCTCTCTGACCATGGCAGGAAAAACTTCTACCAGCGAGGATACCGGAAGCATGAGAACCTGTTTTGTTGCTTCGAGATGATTATTTACCAGTTGTTCAAATCCGTATCGGTTTCTTTCCATTGATTGTGTTAACGCATATAAACGATTTTCCAGATTACTCAACCTCAAAGCATTTTCATCTTTATATTCATTCCATTGTAATTCAGATGAAAGGGTGCTAATCTTATGCCTTTTCAACAATTCACTACGCCAATCAATAATTTGATCCAAAATCTCAGTAAGTTCATTTGTTTCTTCAATAAATGAAATGTTACTTTGTAAAAACTCTTCTGCCTGCAAAAGGAGAGGATCTAATTTTGAAATAGGTATTCTAACTATTTCTGTATTTGTGTTTAGTATGCCTGTATTAAAATCAGGAGTCAACTTTGTTTCTGACACGTCGACAGGCTGATGTTCTTCAGATATGATTTCAGTTGCTTTTATTCTTGTATCATTATAAACATCAACAATCGGTGGAACAAATTGCTGTAATTGCTGGATCAGAGATCGCATGTTTTGTCTTGCCGCCGGAAGTTGTTCCATCCCTTCAGAAGAAACCAACCCTGAAAGTAAATCACACGTTTTATAAAAAAGATCGAGCAATGTTTTATCCAAATTAATCTCTTTTCCTTGGAGCAAAGAAAAAAGACTTTCTAATGGATGACAAACAGAGGCTATATCACTATTACTTACAGAACGCGCAGCCCCTTTAAGACTATGTACTTCACGAAACATAGTTTCGATGATTCGTGCATAGTTTTCTTCAGTCTGGGTCTTCTCTAATTCTATCAAACCCAAAGAAAAAGATTTTAAATGTTCTTTGGCTTCAATCAGAAATGCAGCTTTTATGCGTTTCAGAAATTCATTATCATTAATATCCATCATTCATCTGGTGCTAATCACTATTTTTTACTCTTTGAAATTACCAATAAGATCTTTCAGCTTTTGTCCAAGTTCATACAGGCTTCTTGCCGATCTCTCAGCCTGTATCATACTAACAGCTGTTTCGGTCCCGGCTTGACTGATATTTTGCATTGCAATTCCAATCTGATCCATTCCAACAACCTGTTGTTGGCTCGATGCCACTATCTGAGTAGCTGCCTGAACTGCTTCATTGCTGCTTTCAGCCAGTATTCTGATTGCTTCTCCGGCTATCAAAGACTGTTTCATGCCTGACTCAACAGCCTTGCTCCCCTGTTCTGTCGCCATAACAGCTGCTCCGGTTGCCTTTTGTACGTCATTAAGGATATTTCTGACCTTTAAAGTTGCTTGCTTCGATTGACTTGCAAGGTTTTTGATTTCCTGGGCAACAACTGCAAAACCTTTACCCTGTTCACCGGCTTTAGCAGCTTCAATTGCAGCATTTACTGCCAATAAATTTGACTGATCTGCAATGTCTGTTACTGAAGCGATGATCCCTCCTATAGATTGGCTTTGCTCACTCAGCCGAACGACTGTTTGCGCAATTGAATCCATTTGTTCCTTAATATTTGATATCCCTGCGGTGGTCTCTTCAACAGCTTTTTTCCCATTCTGGAAGACCTGAACAACCTTCTGAGCACTATCTGCAACATTTTGTGCCTTTTGGGATGATTGTTTCGAAGCTTGTTGTACTTCTTCCACAGTTGTTGAAGTCTCATTGATTGCTGTAGCAGTTTCAGCAGTTCCGGATGCAACCTGAGTTGTAGCAGCCAGAATTTCAGATGATGCACTAGCAAGAACATTCACAGTTTCCCGAACTTCTATAATTATTTTAGTTAGATCGGCAGTGCGTTGTTTTACAGTTTCTTCCAACTGATCCCTGTAATCGATCAGTTTCTTTTCCAGTTTTTTCTTTTCTGAAATATCACGACTAAATGCTTGAATCATACTACCCAATTCACCACCACCATGTTGGTATGCAGATAAATCGATATTCAAGTCTCGCGAAAGAACCAAGTCAGTTGCGATCTTTAAAGGTCTGGTGATACTCGATGAAAGCATAAAAGAAATTACAACAGCAATTAAAAAAGCAATACTTCCCAAAATAATCATATAATTTTGGACACTAGAATATAACTGATTTGATTGTTCAAAATTCAATATACTCTTTTCGTTTTCCTGCTTAATCAATTTATCAATAGTAGTTATCCAATTTTCTACTTTAGGCCTTGCCTTAGTCAACTGTATGTTAACCGCTTCATCAAATTTTCCTGCATTAACCTTATCTACAACAGTATTATTAATCCCTCTTGCTTCGTCCCGCAACGTCTTTGACTGCTCAATCAGATTCAAAAACGTTGTCTCATCCTTTTTTACCAATTCCTCATATTTTCTAAAACAACTATCATAATTTTTCCTGTATTTTTCGATATTTTTTATCTGTCCATTTCGGTAATTAACATCTTTATCGAGCAATATGCTCCGAAGAGAAATAGCCACTTCCCGAACATTAGAAATCATTGTATATGCAAGTTGGGTTCTTACGTTCCCGACATTCACAATTTCATCCATATCCTGATGAATTTTTGACACAGAATTAATACCAACTCCAATTAAGACAACAATTAATAATAGCATAATGCTGAAACTCAATCCAAGTCGTAAACTTATTTTCATATTTTTAAACATAGAATCTTCCCCCTTTTAAAATAAATATTTTAGTTTTACAATTTCATTTACGTCTGTTCATGATCAACAATAATGCTTTTATCTGATAACAATTTCCCGGCATTCAAAACAATCAGACTCTCTTTTGTAACACCTTTCAGATACGCTTCTCCAATTCCTGAAATCGATGAAGGTATATTTTTTATTTCTTTAATATCAATCGTTTGGGTACCCCGAACTATATCGGTCAGAATTCCAAATTCCATCTGGTCATTCTGAAGAATGATGATCTTATCCAGTTCACCTATCCCTTTCTCAGGAAGAGTAAAGAATTTTTTAAGATCTACAACCGGGAGGATTTGTCCGCGAACATTGACTACACCCAGAATATAAGACGCCACACCTGGTAGAGGTGTAAAATTCTTTAGCGGAAAGACTTCCCTGACATAATCAGACTCAATGCCATAATTTTCACCTGCCAGTGTAAAAGTAATGAGCTGAACAGTTATCGAAACGTCATTATTTTGTTCTGGCTCCTCAGCCATTGCAATGGCGCGCAACCTTAGCAAGTCTCTGATTTCCTTTTTCATAAGATTGCATGTTTTTGCATAGTGGTATGAATAATCTCCCGAAGGTGCTTTATTGATAAGCCATCCGATTCAGGCAGGAAGGCATCATTTGTATATTTGGGCATCATTTATTTTTATTTAACAACGCCTGTTCTAATACCATTTCTTCTGTAAGGCTAAGAAACTGTTCCAGATCATAAATAAGTATCATATCGTTTTCAATTTTTGCTACACCTTTGATAAATTGCGCAAAAGGCATTATCTCTTTTGTTTCAAAATTTTGTTGCTGAGTCATATTATTGACACCGTTTACCGTATCAACCCATAGCGCTAATTTTCTTTTACCGGTATCAGCGATCACCAATTGATCATTTGGATCAATCTCACGGGTTACAACACCAAACCGTTTTCTAACATCAACAACCGGTATTATCTGACCTGCAACATTAATAATTCCTTTGATAATTTCAGGCGCTTTAGGCAACTTCATAATTTCCACAATATGAATAACCCGGAGGACAGTCTTCAGGGGAAGTGCATATAATTGACCATCAATAGTAAAAACAACTATCTGTTCAACATCAGACTCCTTTTGAGTTATAATAGTACTTTCAAACTTATCCATGTATCAGGTAGATATTCAGCTAATGTATTTGTTGATCATCGAATAAAGGTGGTCCCTCTTGATTGGTTTAGCGAGATATTCATCACATCCTGCCTCATAACACTTAACACCATCACTACTTGAGGCAAAAGCCGTTGTCGCTATTATTGGCAAGCTTTTCCTGAAAGTTTTAATGATCCTTGTGGCGGTCAGACCATCCATTTCAGGCATTTTAACATCCATAAGAACGATTGAGATCTCGTCGTGTTTTTTACAAAGCTCAACAGCTTCAAGACCATTATTGGCAATGAGAATATTGATACCGGATTTTTTCAGTACAGTTTGGATATAGAACAAATTAAGTTCTTCATCTTCAGCAATTAGAATCGACTTGCCCAGCCATTTATTTTCAAATGATTGATTTCCTGGATTTAGATTATTTTCCGAAATCGGAACATTGTCTTTAACCAGCGAAATATCAAATATGAAAGTACTACCCTGACCAGGAGCAGAATTCAGCCCAATAGTACCACCCATCATTTCGACATATGATTTTGCCAAAGAAAGGCCAAGACCGGTTCCACCATATTTTCTGGAATAGGTTAGTTCTACCTGCCGAAAACGATCAAAAATAACATTGTGAAGTATAGGATCAATTCCAATTCCGGAATCCTGGACGCAAAAATAAATTTTATCATCAGACGATTTTACTTTCAGTTCAATGGTACCCTTTTCTGTAAATTTAACTGCATTCCCAATGAGGTTAGTCAATACCTGTCGAAGCTTCTCAGGGTCACTAATAATCTTTGACTCATCGAAAGATTGGTTTTTAACATACAACAATGACAGGTTTTTTTGATTAGCCATAGGGCTAAAAAAAACTATGATTTCGTCAAGGAGTTCATTCAGATTAAATGCCGTCCGAAGGATGGTTTCCTGCTTCGCTTCAATTTTGGAAATATCCAATATATCGGTAATGATGTGTAACAATTGATGTGTCGACTTATCTATTGCTTCAATATATTTATCCCTTTCCTGATCAGAAATATCACGATCGCTAAGTAATTGTGAAAATCCAAGGATCCCATTCATGGGGGTCCTTATTTCATGTGACATATTGGCAAGAAATGCTGATTTAAGTTTATCACTTTCTTCAGCTTTATCTTTAGCATACACTAGTTCCTCTTCAGTCTCTTTGAGTTTACTTATATCCTGAAGTACACTGCGGCTGTGGAGAATATTTCCTTTTTCATCTCGTACAGCTGTTGAATTCATCAGTACAGGAACCTTTCCACCTGAAATTGTAATAAGCTCTAATTCAGAGTTTTCAAATTCTCCTGTTTGATTGAAAAGTTGAAAGTTATTTTTGGTTTGCTCAAGACTATCAGGATGAAAACGGGAAAAGACATGCGTATTAATCACATCTGATCGTTTGAATCCAGTTTTCTTTAATAAAGTTTCATTACATTCAATCACCTTTCCCGTCTGATATTCAATAGACATGAACATTGTTGGAGCATTATCATACAAATCCTGATATTTTTGTTCATTCTTTTTAAGCTCAAGCGTTCTTTCCTCAACCATTTCCTCCAGTTGCTCATTCATGGTTTGCAGCTCTTCCTGGACGTGGAGCAATTCTCTGTTTTTTATAACGGCTGCTTCATAAGTTGAGATGAGTAACGTCAGCATATGTTGTTGATCAGCAGCAATAAACCTGCGTTTACCTGCAAAAATAATTTCAACCCCGATACGCACACGTTCAGTTTGTCGCAATGATTGATTGGCAATGATATGTTGAATATGCGACAGAAGATAATTCTCTGCATAAGGTTTGGTGATGAAATTATCAGCGCCACATTCCAAACCTTCAATTACATCTTCCGGATTGGAAAGAGAGGTTAACAGAATTACAGGAATTTCTCTCGGGCGATCCAATGCTTTTACCCTCCTGCATAATTCATAGCCATCCATTACGGGCATACAAATATCACTGATGATAATAGTCGGATCATATTGCCCCAGTAATGATAATGCATCCAGTCCATTATCTGCAGTCATCACATGGTAATTATTCTTTTCAAGCAAATATTTGAGCTGCATAGACTGTGTCAGGCTATCTTCAACTATAAGAATATCTACTTCCTTTTTATTAGGTATACTACTCTTTTCCATTGCCAAAAGATAAGAAAGAAAAAATATCAGTTTTTATATTGTCCTTTTATATTATATTTAATAATGAAAAGAAACAATTTATTGGAGTGAATTTAGAAATAATGATTAAACATTGATATTTAATGTTTGGTAAAGATAAATCATTTACTGGTTTATATTTATACTAATTATTTTAAATATTTATTAATCAGATCAAAGAATTAATCTATCACTATTGGTTTTGAGATATAATCATTACAACCTGGCTCCTTTTTCCCAGATCCGTGAAAAAAACCGCTCAGAAAACACAGTGACCCTCCCTTGTAAATTCTGTGATCATTCTGACATCACTTAGGGATAAAGGGTAGAATAGCCCTGGATAAAGGGTAGATAACTTGTCTATTTCTCGCACTAGTTTCGCTATGGTCTCGCTGGAGTCTCGCACCCGTCTCGCTATATATAGCGAGACGGGTGCGAGACTCCAGCGAGACCATAGTGAGACTCCAGCGAGACGGACACGCTTTATCTACACTTCATCCACCCTTTACCTACCCTTTATCCTTAAGTAGTGTCCTCATTAAAATCCGACCTGCTCCGAAGGGTGTATTCATCAAATTGTGTGTTTTTGAACAAAATAATTTGAAAATGTCCGCTTTTGTCCGCTTTTGTCCGCATTTGTCCTCCTGATAATGCTTGATTATTACGCTGAGGAACACTACCTTTACGTCTTTTAAAACACTTTAAAACTTACGATCATGTCTGATGACAATATCACCGTCACATTGCACATCCCGGAGTTTATCACCTCCCGCGATGTCCGTTGGGCATTGAAATTCTTTGCCGTCAGGATTTACATGGTCATCGCCCAGGTTTCTGATGTCTGTTGGAATCCGGTTTTGGAAGTTTATCAACCCAGCGTTCCCGATCTGGAGATCCTCTCCCAATGCGTGGTCACGGAATGGATGGTTCAGAACAGCGTTCCCCATGATGTCCTGCTAGAGGCATCGTTTGAAGCGCCTGCGTTTACCACTCCGGGGACTTCGGTAGTTGTGGCCATGGGAGTGGAGTTCTCGTTACAGGCCATCAATGGTCAGGCTTATGTGACTCCACGCAACGGATCGTTGGCTATCGTGGCGTACTTTGATTCATAAACAATTCACAGGCCCGCGAAGGGATGCTTTCTAAGGCCACAGTAATCATTCATCATTAATAATTTGAAGAAATGGCTTATCAAACAGGAAACATCAGGTACGGAGGAAGTTTTAAGAACATCCGCCAATGGAGAAACAGGAAAGATCCTAAGACCTACGCCGGAGAAAAGGGTGGCGCAAACCGTGAATTGATCATGAACAACCCGGCCTTTGCAAGGACCAGGGAGAACATGTGGGAATTCCGTGGATGCGGGGTAGCGGTCAAGGCGATCCGGTATGGACTGCTCACCTTGATCCCTGAACACACCGACACCCACTTTACAGACCGTCTCACGTCGCTGATCAAGAAAATCAATCTCACAGACCTTGAAGGGACACGTGGCGGCAGGGCGATCTGTTTCTCGCTGAATAGACCCATGCTGAAATCCGTGACCTTCCATGAGAAGAAGAAGATCGACTTTGAGCTTAAAAAATACATCCGTACCAGTCATCCTGAATCACGCGCCGAGGCAACCATTACCGTAAATGGCCTCAACCCCAATCCTTCTTTTGTTCCTGGCAGTGCGCAATACTACCGCATTATCAATCACCTGAGTATTATCTCGGACTATGTTTACATTGAGGATGGTCAAAAATACGAACCCATCAGTCCGTTAAACACAATGAATGCCATCACTTACTCTGATTACATTCCGGTCAATACTCCGCTATCAGCAGCAATAAAAACCTCATTCCCGGAAGGAAACCTTCTGACTGAATCGGATACCGTGTTGCAATGCGTTGGGATCGAGTATTATATAAAGTCTGGTGCAGATGGTTATCTGCGGTATTCTGAAGGAAGTATGTTGGTTTATGATGTGTTTTGAGTTGAGACATAGTGGGGTAGATTGTTTTGGAAATTAGAAACTGTATAAATTTTTCCTTACGGGCAAAATAGGAATAAAAACAAATTTTAAACAGTTTCTTAGTATCAAAATAATAGTGCCTGGCACCATTTCCACTCTTGAACGCAACCATTCCCGTACAATTCTATCAACTTCTATGTTGTGATTTGCTTTCTAAATTTATCTTTGAACTCTTGAACACAACTGAGTTAATGAAACTGACGAAGAACTCAATTTCGACATAATTGCGAGTAATAAAAAATTATTTAATAATTTAATCAGAATAATACGTGTATTGAATAAAAATAGGTTAATTTGTTCAGTGTAACTCATTCTAATGATCAATAAACTTTACGAGAGAATAGCGTTTATCATCACCACGAACAAGTCACCTTCAAAGTTCCACATCAAGCTGACATTAAGGAAAATTTATGCCGTAAAATAGTTTAAGCTTGATTTCAATCCCGGTCTGGCGCACTAATTCTATGATTGGTGAAGTATCATCGGAATAGAACCTCTTTAAATCTATTGCTAATGGCTCGATGCGGTAATCAACTTTATTGGTGTAAAGCCAGGGTTTTGCCAAAACGTAATCATCATCGGTATCGAACTGACTAGAAACCAATAACAAGTCTATATCGCTTTCAATATTGGCTTCATCATGGGCATAACTCCCATAAAGATAGGCTTTATCAATGTTTATACCGGCTTGTTTTAAAACAAGCAGATAAGCACGAACAATATTTATAGCATCTGACTGAGACATTCAAAAAGGGCTTTTGTTTTACAAAGATCGTCATTAACTGTTTCAGATGGTGGAACTTTATGGTTAAAATCCGGATAACGACCTTCAAGCTGATATTTCATCAATATGGATTGGAATCTTACATTTTCATTTGAAATATCAACGCCAGCTAACTCTTGCAGATAATTCAGATTATGTGTTTTAGGAGCAAGTTGATTTGTTTTTATGACAACATCAAAATGAAACCAAGAATTAGGGCATTAAAAAACCCTTCTAATCTATAGATTAGAAGGGTTTTGTGTGCGGATGAAGGGACTCGAACCCACACTCCTCACGGAACCAGATCCTAAGTCTGGCGCGGCTACCAATTACGCCACATCCGCATTTGCGAGTGCAAAGATAGAAATATCTTTCATAAGAACACCATGTGTTTGGATTTTATTGTTGATGCCGGGCAAAAGACCATAGATTATTCGACGGTATGGACTCCGTTTGTTTCTTCTAATCCACTTGAATAGAGTTTCTTCTGTGACTCGGCCTTGATCAGTGCATCGTAAACGACTTGCTGGATATTGGTGCGGATGTTGAGTCCGGAAATCTTATTGTTCCCTGCATCAGGATAGACGCGGTTGGAAAGAAAGATATAGACCATCTTGTATTTGGGATCGGCCCATACAAAGGTGCCGGTGAATCCGGAATGTCCAAAGCTTTCATCAGAAGCGCTCACACAACAAGGACCATTAATATCGGGCACAAAAAGTTGTTTGTCCCATCCCAGGCCGCGACGGTTTGTAGAGGAGAAATGGCCTTTGGTAAACTGCTCAATGGTTTCTTGCTTCAAGAGTTGTACTCCATTATAGCGCCCTCCATTGATCATCATTTGCAGGATGGCTGCCAGGTCGTAGATATCGGAAAAGAGGCCGGCATGGCCCATTACTCCACCCATCATTGCTGCCCCGGGATCATGCACGAATCCATGTACAAGCTGATGACGGAATAAAGTGTCGTTTTCAGTTGGAGGGATACGATCTAACGGAAACCTGTCAATAGGGTTGAAACCAATCGTATTCAGACCCAATGGTTTGTAAATATTGTATTTTAGGTAGTCTTCATATTTGTCGCCGGTGACTTTCTCGATGACCTGGTACATGAGATACATGCTCAGATCGCTGTACTTGTACTCGGTCTTCTCGAGCAAGGGCGACTTTTTGATGAGATCCCAGATGGTATCACGATAATCGGTTCTTAAAAAGAGTTTGTCTGTAACCCGGATATTGAAATTCGGCTCCGGGCTGGTGCGGTAATAAGTGGGATTTGGGAATACCGGACCAAGTGTTTTCTCATAAAAAGGTATGAACGGGACCAACCGGGCCTGGTGTACCATAATCTCGTCGAGCCGGATTCCTTTCTTGTTCGTGTTTTTATAATCGGGCAAATAGTTCTCGATCTTTTTGGTGACATCGATTAATCCCTGTTCGCTGAGTTTCATGATTGCGAGCGTTGAGGCTGCAACTTTGGTGACCGAGGCAAGATCATAAATGTCGTTCAGTTTTACGGGTTGAAGCTTATCATAGGTCTGGTAGCCATAAGCCTTGTCGACAATAATCTTGTTATCGATCGCAATCAGGACACGGCATCCGGGAAAAGCCTTCATAGCAATTCCATCCAACGCTATAGAATCGATCCGGGATAGATCTTTTGGGTTGATGCCGATAGATTCAGGTGGCGCAAAACCAAGCCTGGTCGCTTCCTGACTGATGCCTGCACCGGCAGGATAGTCTTTGGATGCGCTCACCGGAAGACGTCCCGAGATAGGGATGCCACCGAATATGGCCTGTGCAGCCCAGTAGCCGACATTGGGGCGGTCGCGGTAGGTCATGACCATCGCATCTACACTTTTATCAAATTGCGCAAGGGCATAAGCATTGGCAGGCAAGTGAACGATGATCTTTACACCGGCAGCGCTGAGTGAATCAATAAAGCGCAATAGTTGATCACGGATTCCATAACCACTGGCAGGGGAGTCCACGGTCTTGCGGACATCAATGGCCACAACTTTATAGGTTGAGAGTTTTGGAAGAAGCAGACGATTAGATAGTCCGAAATAATCGACCGGGAGATAATAATGGTCGGCGGGGGTGAAGAGTTGTACACTCTCGTTGAAATCGTTAGAGGTGGAGTCGCCAAAACAAACGATCGCCATCCTGAGGTTATTGGGGTTGAGCGGCAGAAGGTTGTCCTTGTTCTTTGCAATGGTTACGGAAGATTCGACAAGCTTCTGATTGATTTCATCTGCCATCGGAGGGGAGATGTCTTTCATCAGGTTTTTTAATTCGACTGGTTTCAGATTGTCAAGTCCGACTTTATATTTATAGGACAGGACCTTGCGACATCTTTCCTCGATCAGTTCCTGACTGATGGTGCCATTGTCCATGGCCTCTTTAATATTTTGAATGGCTCTTCCTACATCGACAGGGAGCAAAAGAACATCGTTGCCTGCAAGCAGCGCTTTAACTTCGGCCTGTTTGGGTTCAACATTGTCGGCCAGTGCCTTCATTTCCATCGCATCAGTAAAAATCAATCCCTTGAAGCCAAGCTCTCCTTTCAAAAGACCACTAATAATGGGCGCCGAGATGGTTGAAATAGAATTGGGCATGGTGTCGAGTGCCGGGACATGCAAATGGGCTACCATGATGCCTGCTATGCCTTGTTCGATGAGCTTGCGGAATGGATACAGGTCGATGTCTTCGATTGTTTTTCGGTCATGATTGATCGTTGGAAGGGCGATATGAGAGTCAATGTCGGTATCGCCATGTCCGGGGAAGTGTTTGGCTACGGCAATGATGCCCTGATCCTGTAATCCACGCATATAAGCAAGGGCCAATGCGGTGACTTTGACTTTATCTTCGCCGAATGAACGGTTGTTGATGACGGGGTTTTTAGGATTATTATTGATGTCAACAACGGGAGCAAAATTGATGTTGACTCCAATGCGTCGCATCTGACGGCCAATCTCGAGGCCCATTTGATAGATCAGTGAATCGTTTTGAATAGCCCCCAGTACCATCTGACGGGGAAAGGCAACTGTACTGTCAAGACGCATGCCCAATCCCCATTCGCCATCGATAGAGATAAACAGTGGAGTCTTGGATAATAATTGATAACGGTTGGTCAGCATGGCCTGTGCCCAGGGGGTTCCGCTGAAGAAGCAAACGCCTCCAACATTATATTTGCGGATCAAAGATGTTATTTCACGGTAATAATTGGAATCGGAATTGGCATATGAACGAATCATGAACAGTTGCGCAATACGTTCTTCTTGGGTCAGATTGGAATAAATAGAATCGACCCATTTGGTTTCCAGGGTTTTATTATGTCGGGTTGTCTGTTTTGTTAAATAGGTCTGTGAGAAAAGAGATTCTGCAGTCAGGAAAATAAAAAAACAAATTAGTAATAAAGGCCTCATTCCAAATAAAAAGTTTAGTCAGTTGAATTTTCTTTAATCTACAAATTTACTTCTTTATATAAAATGGATTACCTTTACTTTTTTAAATTTCCTTACAATAATTCACAAAAAGGGGATATGATTAAACCTTTTGGAAATTTATCAGTCAAAAATATTGCTATTTATAAACTTATTTAGGCTATTGCATGACAATCACTGATGATGCGCTAATAGAAATGTTTAAGGAACCTTCTTCACAGAATAAGGCTTTCGACATGTTGGTGCGTAAATATCAGGAGCAGCTCTACTGGGTCGTAAGAAGGCTGGTCATTGATCATGAGGACTCGAACGATATCATCCAAAATGTCTTTATTAAGGTTTGGAATAATCTGGGTACTTTTAGGGAGGATTCCAAATTGTATACCTGGCTTTATAGAATTGCTATCAATGAAAGCCTGGGCTTTTTGAACAGTAAACGGATGAGAATTTTTGTCCCATTCGGAGATGTCGAAAAGCAATTGAATCAGAATCTGACCGATGATAATTATTTTGAAAGCAATGAAATACAACTCATGCTGCAAAAAGCAATATTAACCTTGCCCGAGAAACAACGTATCGTTTTTAATTTGCGCTATTACAATGAGATGCCTTATGAACAGATGTCAGAAGTGCTGGGTACTTCGGTGGGAGCTTTGAAAGCATCGTATCATCTGGCAATGAAAAAAGTAGAAAAATCTTTAACGGGGAATTAAACTTATGTAATTTAGATTTGTCTAATTTCCAAATGAATGAAACACTGAGGCTGACATGTTCAGAAAACAAAAGAAGGTTCAAAAAACTTCGGAAGCCAAATGTGACAATGAATAATAAAACTTATAATCATGAAAACGAATCATAAAAACCATCCTGATCTACCATCTGACTTTTCATTGGAAAGTTTAAGGGATCAAAACCCATTTAGGGTTCCTGATGGCTATTTTGATGAGTTGCCTCAACGCATCAGTGCACGGATTGAAGCTAACCCTATCAGAACAAAAACAAGACGCTTACATCCGGGAGTATTTGCTGCAGCAGCATCCGTAGTCCTTCTTCTTGGATTAACATTGGTAATGCGCACCTCAATAAATAACCTACCTACAGAATCCATCAAAAGCTATTCACCAACTGAATTATCAATAATACCAGATACCCATATCGTTAAACATTTTGACAATGCCATTACAAATGGTGAAATTGATGAATCTGCACTAATGGATGTAGTTGCAACAGCAACTGCTGAGGAAGCTACTTCAAATACCACTTCTGTAGAGGTACAAAGTGAATCAACCGGAATTTTACCTACTGTTTCGGATGAAGAAATAATCAATTACCTGATTCAAAATCAGACGCCTACAAGTACTACAAACGATATTTTGAAAAACGAATTAAAATGAAAGTCTCTATCAGGGTCTTTTAAAAATTAAAAGTCATGAATAAATTACAAGTTTTTTGTTTAGCGTTATTAGTTTTCCTATTAAATGTCCTGACCGGAAATGCTCAGAATCGTAATTTTGGTAACGCGCCACAACGTCAAAGAATAGATGCACAGAAAGTTGCATTTTTTACTGATCAACTACAATTGACTCCCGATGAGGCTCGGATTTTTTGGCCAATCTACAACCAATATAGTTCTCAGAAAGATGAATTGAATCAGGATTTCATGAAGGAAAACCAGAAATTCAGAAATAACGTAGATGCTATAAGTGATAAAGATGCTTCGGATTTAGCAGATGGTTATATCAGACATGCACAAAAATTGGTTGATTTACAAAAGGAATATCATTTAAAATTAAAAGATGTCCTTCCACCTAAAAAACTACTTAAGCTATATAATGTCGAGCGTGACTTTCAAAGACTACTTCTACAACGTTTAGGCGAACGGAAAATGGGTAGACCATAATCATTGCGCTTTTTTTCTCAAAATAAAAGGGTTCGGAATTTCCGAACCCTTTTTAATTTTAGAGTGATTTGTGTTTTTTAGCTGTTCATCGAAAGCAAGAATTCTTCGTTGCTTTGAGTGAAACGGATTCTGTCTTTCAGGAATTCCATGGCCTCTAGTGGGGTCATATCTGCTAGGTGATTTCTCAACACCCAGATGCGTTGTAACCATTCCTTTTCCAATAATAAATCATCACGACGAGTACTGGAAGAAACGATGTCAATAGCAGGATAAAGACGTTTGTTAGATAGTCGGCGATCGAGTTGAAGCTCCATATTACCGGTACCCTTGAATTCTTCAAAGATGACTTCGTCCATCTTGGATCCTGTATCAATCAATGCCGTTGAAAGAATAGTGAGTGAACCTCCCTTTTCGATCTGACGGGCAGCTCCGAAGAAACGTTTTGGTTTCTGAAGTGCATTGGCCTCGACACCTCCTGATAAAACTTTTCCTGAAGTCGGGGATACTGTGTTATATGCACGGGCAAGACGGGTAATGGAATCGAGCAGTATCACTACATCGTGACCGCATTCTACCATTCGTTTTGCTTTCTCAAGTACGATGTTCGCAATTCTTACATGACGTTCTGCCGGTTCATCAAAGGTTGAAGCAATAACTTCTGCCTTTACGCTGCGTGCCATATCGGTTACCTCTTCAGGACGTTCATCTATCAGTAAAACAATCAGGTAAACTTCAGGATGATTAGCTGCGATAGCATTGGCAATGTCTTTCAGGATTGTGGTTTTCCCTGTCTTAGGTTGTGAAACGATGAGTCCACGTTGTCCAAAACCAATCGGGGTGAACATATCAATGATCCGGGTCGTTAGATTGTTCTGGGTATGACCTGTGAGTTTGAATTTTTTATTCGGGAACAGTGGTGTGAGGTATTCAAAAGGAATACGGTCACGAACGGCTTCAGGTAAACGGCCATTCAGTTTTTCAACTTTGATGAGTGGAAAATACTTCTCGCCTTCTTTTGGAGGACGAATAGATCCACGAACGGTATCACCAGTCTTGAGACCAAATAGTTTTATCTGTGATTGTGATACATAAATATCATCCGGTGAATTGAGGTAATGGTAATCTGATGAACGAAGGAAACCATAGCCATCAGGCATGATTTCAAGTACGCCTTCACTGGTCACGATACCATCAAATTCTATCGTGGCTTCGGGTTTGCGTTCAATAGCACGTGGAGCTCTGGATCCCTGTTCACGGGGATTAGGACGGTGCTCTACAGGAGCTGCTTCTACTTCTACTTCTACTTCAGCTTCAGCTTCAGGTGCAGCAAATGTTGTTTCAGGCTCCTGATATTCGATTACATTAGCTTCAATAGCTGCAGTGTCGTTAACAGGAATGATGTCGGGCATATCCGTTTCATCCTCTGTTTCCAAATCCAGGTTAGCCATGAAAGTGTCCTCTACTACAACAGGAGGAATATTTTCATTTGGCTTTGGAGTTGGTATGTAAGGTTTCCTGATTTCCGGTTCATGTTGTTTAGCAATAGGAGTCGTTGTAACCGGAGGTGTGGTTGTAGGAGCTAGAACCGGTGGTTTTCTAAGTTCGCTTTTGATAACAACAGGATTAATATCGATATCCTTGCTTTTAGGCTTTTCAATATTGTTTATCTCAGAGGATTCAGCAGTTACCTGTGGTTCTTCGGTCACGATCTTTTCTATTTCAGGAATAGATTGAGGTTTGTCGATCGGACCCTTAGGCTTTTCAAATATCTCGTGCTTTTTTTCAGCCGGAGCCGGTTTGTCAGTTTTTACCTGAGCGGCTGTGTCTCTCAAACGACGGGTTACAGATATGTCCTGTTTTGGGAGGCGGACTGGTTTCTCTTCTTTATGATGAGCTACAACTGGTTTTGGGGCAACCGTTTTTATCGGTTCTACAGCTTTTGGAGCTACAGTTTCATCCGTGCCGGTTAAACGCTCAGGACGTGAGCTGGCAATTGGATCTTTACTACGGGGTAGAATTGGCTCGTTACCGGGAATTCTTTTTCTGCGACCTTTTTGATTCGCATCTTGATGGTCTTCTTTTTCTTGTTCCAGGATGTCTGCACTAGGGTTTGATGCCTGCTGGTCGAGAATTTTATAAATCAGTTCCTGTTTTTTTAGGGATTCAAAATTGGGGATTACCAGCTTATGGGCAATTTCTCTAAGTTCCTGAACCAACATGCCGTTGAGTTCAATAATATCGTACATACGCGATTGAATGAATTGGGGGTGGGGTAATTTTAACGTTTTATATTCTGGAATATATATTCCTGAAAATTAAGAAATTTAATAACAATGAAAGATTAACAATGAAATTGTAAGAGAGTTCAAATTATAATAATAAAGAATAATTTTTTTGGTATCGAAAATACCTGCGGAAACTTTATTGTGCAGCAAATATACAATAAAAAAGTATTAATCTGTAATTATTTTTAAAACTTTCATTATTCGATTAATAATTTATTCTTTTCCTCTTCGATCTTTGACATTCTATTATAGTCATAGTGATATTTCTTTACCTTTGTTGGAAAATCAGTCCATTATAACTTTATAAAAACGCATTATACCAATGAAAAAGACAGCTTTTTGTGGTCTTCATGAGCAATTGGACGCTAAAATGGTTCCATTTGCAGGATTTTATATGCCCGTTCAATATGAGGGTTTACTAATTGAACACGAAACCGTCCGTAAAGGCGTCGGTGTATTCGACGTTTCCCATATGGGCGAAATTTGGGTTAAAGGCCCTAACGCTTTAGAATTTATACAGTGGGTTACATCAAATGATGCATCTAAACTGACCGATGGAAAAGTTCAATACTCCTGTTTCCCCAATGGTAAAGGGGGCATTGTGGATGATCTTTTGGTTTACAGGATTAACAGCGAAACTTATTTGCTGGTAGTCAATGCTTCGAATATTGAGAAAGACTGGAACTGGATCAGCAGTCAGAACAAGCAAAATGCTGTTTTGTACAATGCATCCGATGAAATTTCTCAACTTGCCATTCAAGGGCCGCTTGCACTAAAGGCCATGCAGAAATTAACGGATACACCGATTATGGACATGGAATATTACACCTTTAAGAAACTGACTTTTGCCGGAATTAAAGATGTTATTTTGGCAACGACCGGCTATACAGGAGCAGGTGGATGCGAGATCTATTTTGCTAATGAAGATGCAGAAGCAATCTGGAAAGCAGTTTTTGAAGCCGGTGCTGAATTTGGTATCAAACCAATTGGATTGGGCGCCAGGGATACACTGCGTCTGGAAATGGGCTACTGTCTTTATGGTAATGATATTGATGACACCACTTCTCCCATAAAAGCCGGACTGGGCTGGATTACTAAATTTACGGATGAGAAAAACTTCATCGATAAAGAACTTCTTCTGACTCAAAAGAATGAAGGTGTTAGTAGTCGTCTGGTTGGTTTCGAGATGATCGACAGAGGTATACCCCGGCATGGGTATGAAATCGTTGATGATGAAAATGATGCAATTGGCCTGGTAACTTCGGGAACACAGTCTCCTTCTCTTGGAAAAGCAATTGGAATGGGTTATGTACCTACTGAACTTTCCAAACCGGGTAGTGAAATCTTCATTAGCATTCGTGGAAAAAGAATACTTGCCAAAGTGGTGAAACTGCCTTTTTATAAGGATTAACCCTATTGTTTCTTCATTAAGACGTTAAACTATCACGTTATTTTACTGTTATTGGTTATTGGTTATTGATTTACGGACTTCATGGTTGTCGCTAAATTGATATCGAGTAACCAATAACTATTTATATTCAATATTATACATCATGCCAAATAATTCATTCAACTATTTGCTCGAACAGTTTGCTGATATAAAAATCATGCAGTACGCAGTACCTGGTTTTGAAAAACTCCCGGTGCAACAAAAACGGTTACTCTACAATTTAAGTCAGGCAGCTTTGTGTGGACGCGATATCTTGTTTGATCAGAATTATAAATATAATTTATTAGTTAGACGCTTTTTGGAAGATATCTATACTGATTATGAAGGAGACAGGGAAAGTGAAGAATTTAATGCATTTACGGTATACTTGAAAAAGGTTTGGTTTGCCAATGGAATTCATCATCATTATTCTGCCGAAAAGTTCACCCCGGGTTTTAGTCGTGACTATTTTGAAACATTAATTGCCGGGACTTCATTTAAAAATATTTCTCTGAATGAAGGTGTTACTTTTAAAAATATCGTTCTTCTGATTGAGACGATAATCTTTGACCCAAAGATTGCCCCCCGCAAGATCAATCAATCAGATGAAACTGACTTATTACAAGATTCTGCAGTTAATTTCTATGAAGGGGTCACTCAAAAAGAAGCTGAGAATTATTACGCTGTCTTAAAAAGTCATGATGATGCTAAACCGGTCTCTCATGGATTAAATTCAAGATTGATTAAACAGGACGGGAAGATCGTTGAGGCGGTCTACAAAGTTGGGGGATTATATACCGGTGCCATTGAGAAGATCATTTTCTGGTTGACCCAGGCTTTGAATGATATGGAAAATGATACACAGCGACAGGTGTTGCTTAAACTCATTGAGTATTATAAAACCGGAAACCTGACGATGTGGGATGAATACAATATTCTCTGGTTGCAGGATATTCATTCACTCATAGATGTTGTAAACGGATTTATTGAAACGTATGAAGATCCCCTTGGGATGAAAGCAACCTGGGAGAGTATTGTAAACTTTAAAAACCTGGAAGCAACAAAACGTACTGATATCATTAGTAAAAATGCACAATGGTTTGAAGATAATTCTCCTGTTGACAACAGATTTAAGAAGAAGGAAGTCCGTGGTGTAAGTGCAAAGGTTATCAATGCTGTACAATTAGGGGGTGATTGTTATCCAGCGACGCCCATTGGTATCAACTTGCCTAATGCTGATTGGATCAGAGCTGAATATGGCTCTAAGAGTGTTTCAATTGAGAATATTTCCTTTGCCAATCATCAGGCTTCTTTAACTTCCGGCATGCTTGAAGAGTTTACTTTGACCGAATCAGAACGCAGGCTTGCCAGAGAGTATGGATTTATTTCGGGAAACGTCCATACTGATTTGCATGAGTGTCTGGGTCATGGCTCGGGACAATTGTTAAAGGGTGTGACAACCGATGTGCTGAAGAACTATCATTCACCGCTTGAAGAGACACGTGCTGATTTGTTTGCACTTTATTACATGATGGATCCAAAACTGATTGAGTTGGGAATGCTGCCTTGTGAAGATGCTGCAAAGGCTGAGTATGATGCATATATCCGGAATGGTATGATGACTCAACTGGTCAGAATTGAGCCGGGAAAGACCATCGAACAGGCTCATATGCGGTGTCGTTCATTGATAGCACACTGGGTATTCGAAAGGGGAGACGCTGATCACATTATTGAAAGAGTGATTGAACAAGGGAAAACCTATTTTATCATCAATGATCATAAGGCATTGCGTAATCTTTTTGGATATTTATTAAAAGAAGTGCAACGGATTAAATCAGAAGGTGATTATGAAGCATGTAAAGCATTGATTGAAGGGTATGGTGTACAAATCGATGCAACGCTCCATCTGGAAGTGCTTGAACGTTTTCAGAAACTAAACATAGCTCCTTTTGGAGGCTTTGTAAATCCTATTCTGGTTCCGGTTTATAAAAGTGGAACCATTGTGGATGTGGAGATAAAATATCCGGAGAGCTATACCCACCAGATGATGGAGTATTCTAAGAATTATTCTTTTCTGACTACCAGGTATGAGTAAAATTAGATCTTCACAATCTTTTGTGAGATGACCTGTTGGCCTTTTTCGTTAGTGAGTCTGGCCAGATAAATGCCACGTGGAAGTTTGGGTAAATGAATTGTACTTTCAGCTGTTCGGCTGAGAAGAAGTTCTCCGATAAGAGAAAAGATTTCCAGTTTATAATGTGGTTTCACAGCATCACTGGTGAGATTTAACACATCGCGAAATGGATTTGGGCTGATAAAGGTAACCGAACGGACACTTGCTTCACTCTTTTGAGGTTTGGTTTGACTTTGTGAATGGCCTGTAACAGTTGCTGCTACAAATAACAAAGCTAGAGAGTATTGTAAATGCCTGATGTGATTAAGCACCATACTTTAAGATTTATTGTTAAAAACGTAAAAACAATCGTTTCATTTTCGGGTCTCAAAGATATAGATTTTATAATTAAGTGTTAAAAATATATTATTGGTTTTTTTTATTCATCAGGGTTCAAAAATATATCTAAATAGTTTTCTAATTGGCTGGTATTTAGTTTAGCCGAGCGAAAAGCAATATACAAATCAGGGCGTACAAGGAGAAATCCTTTTCGTAAACCTAATTTATCCTGGAGATTCTTGTTTTCAGGTGAAGTTGAAATAATTTCAAAAGAAAGGGTGTTGCTGTATTTTTCAATACATTTTATGAGTTCGTTGGTAACCGGTTTAGATGTAAAAATGAAAAGTTGATAACCGGTCCCTTTAACTTTTTCCTGGATATTTACTTCCTTTCCATTTTCACCAAAAAGGATAAAGGGTAGTCTGTCTCCTGGTCTTAATGATGTGGAAGGAAATAACCTGATCGATGGTTGAAGCGATAAAATGCTATCCCGATAATGGATATCGATTTCGGAAATTGATTTAAATAAATACCGTCGAATCCAGTTTCTTGATACCATGAAGGGGAACAGGGATTTAATGATAATGGGTAAAAGATAGTCCCGAAATGATTTGGTGATGAAACCATCATCTGCTAATAAGTTGAATATTTTGTCGGTAACGTTGATAATGTTTTTTGCGACCGGCAATCTTTCAGCAGTATAGGTATCTGTAAGTCCGGTTGTGGCTTTCCCTTTTAAAACGAATGCAAGTTTCCAACCCAGGTTGAAAGCATCCTGTAATCCGGTGTTCATACCTTGTGCGCCTACCGGACTATGAACATGGGCAGCATCTCCTATCAGGAAACAACGATTGATTTGATAGGTTGAGGCATAATGATGTCGTGAATGGAAAACCGAAAACCAATCAGGGTTTTGTAGGCGAAAATCCATCAGGATCTTGTCAGAAAAATGTTCTGTTACATCTTTGAAAGAAAGGGACTCTTTTGTTTTAAGTTCTTTTTGAATGGTCCCATCAATTCTCCATTTCCCATTTCCAAGGGGAAAGAATCCTGAAATTGTTTTACCTGAAAATGAAATGCTGATATCCTCTTCCTGCAAATCGGTATCGGACTTGCAATCTATAATAAATAATGATTTATGATGTGCCCTTCCAATAAAGGGTATGTTTAACTGTTGTCGAATAATGCTTTGTCCACCATCGGCTGCAATTAAATAATGTGATTTCAAAGAAGTGACTATTCCATCAGGGTTCTTTAAGTGAGACTGAACACCCGAAGTGTCCTGACTAAAACCGATGAATTCAAATCCTCTTTCAATAGAAATTCCGTACTCGTTGAGATACTCTGAAAGAAATTGTTCTGTTTTCGACTGCTTTAGCATCAATAAGAATGGAAACGGGGATAATCCTTCCCCAATGTTTCTCACTGGGATTTTGATTAATGGTTTACCGTTGAATAGAATATTGATATTGTTTGCAATGATTCCTTCCCGGATTGCTTTTTGGGCAATCCCCATCCGGTTAAATATCTCCACACTTCTTGCTTGTACAATGAGTGCCCCCGAATTGGTTGTCGGACCTTCTTTTTTATCAATGATTCTGAACCGGATGCCATGAAATGCTAACTGGCAAGCCATCATGAGACCGGAAGGACCGGCACCTACAATCAGTACTTCTGTATCAGTTGTTTCCATTAATAGCTTTTAAATATCGTTCCCTGTAAAGCCCATGATTAAAAATCTGAATGCCCATTTCTTTTTGATCACATATTGTGTTATTTGTGCCTGTTCAATGATGGTTTTGAGTTCTGAGGATTTAAAACCATGCAATACTGAGAGCGGACCGTCATTCCTGGATAATACAGAACCTCTTAACAAACGGGTTAAGACAAAGACGCAATAATAAGCCAACCAATTGCGTCTTAAATCATTGATAACAAATCCTGTCTTGACACGACCATGTATCAGATCAAACAATACTGCCAGATTTTCATTCGAAAGGTGATGACAAAAAAGAGAGCAATGGATTATGTCAACCGCATTATCCTTTAAAAGATAATCATGCCAGTCACTCACCACCCCACTGATTTCGGGATAATCCTTACATTGATGTTTAAGGTAATTTATTGCATCGGCATTGATATCAATCCCTGTTAATCTGACTTTGTATTGATGCACCCTTGCCCATTTTGCAATGTGTTTCAGGGTGTCTCCACTTCCGCAACCAAGATCAACAATATGATAAGTCCTGGTTTTATCGTTAACCAGTGTTTTGATTCCGCACAATGAAATGGCATGTCCACCAAGAGTGCGGTTCAGTATGTCGAGCTCGTGTAAATTCTGATAAAGCATCCCTTTGGAGATGTCAGGCGCATCCATCATTTCAGGCTTAACTGACCTGTATTTAAATTTACCCGACATAAGTAAACAGAGCAGTTTCTATGCTTATACCCGGACCGAATCCAATTGAGAAAATGGTATCACCCGTATTGAGTTTCGCTTTCAATATTTCATTTAAGACAAACAGTATCGTTGGCGACGACATGTTGCCATAATCATTCAACACTTTGTAAGAATGAATTAAATCCTTGTCATTCATATTTAATTGCCGTTTAATGGTGTCGAGTATCTTTTTACCACCCGGATGAATTGCCCAGTTATCAATGCCTTCAGGCTTTATCTTGAGCTTAATTCCGGCATTTAATACAAGATCATTGATCTCCTCACCGATGAAATCGGGAACTCTGGAGTCTAAGATCATTTCAAAATTGACGGGGTTGATATTCCATCCCATCAACTCCTTACCCTTGTTAAGAATAATGGAATAGAATCCATTTATTGCAAGTCCGGGATGATGGTTTTGTTGTGCATAAGCATCTGAAGTTACAATTATTGCTGCTGCCCCATCTCCAAAGATGGTATTGGATAATAGGTTATCATGGTTGTTCTTTGGTTTGAAATGCAGCGTACATAACTCGACACAAACAATCAGCACCTTTGCCGATTCATCTGTCTTTGTAATCATATCACTGATTTTCAATGCATGAAATGCAGCATTACAACCCATGAAATTGATGGCCGTATGAAAGATCTCATCAGGTAATTCCAATCGGTTGATGAGTTCGGCATCCAGGCCGGGTGCATAAATGCCGGTACATGTAACAGTTATTAAGTGCGTGATCCCAAAGTCAGCAATATTTTCTTTTATTTTCTGAAGCGAATCTTCGATTGCATCTACTGCAAGTGTAAGCGCTAAATCTTTGTATTTCGTTAAACGATCCTCAACAGTGGGCCCATCATGATTGCCATTAAAAAAGAGATGATCGGATTCACTGTCATTGAAATCAGGGACTACGGAATAGCGTGACTCAATGCCACTATGATTAAATAACAGACTTAATTTCCGGGTTACTTTTTCATCGTCATAAGCAGAAACCATGAAATCTAATATTGAACTTTGTTTAGTACCGTACTGAGGTACAGCTGTTCCAATTGAAATAATTCTACTCATTGTATCAAAATCAAGGCAAATAATTGATTAAAATAAGAATTGAAAAATAAGCGTTCATGCAAACTGAAGTTAGCAGATTCATTTTCATGGTGTTCTCAAAATTTGCATGAATCTTATTGTTACGCACTTTGTTAAACCATGCAATTAGATAATATGCGGCTGGAAAAATTACCACAATAAACAGAATCAAATCATATTGTTGATGTTTCAGTTTGAAATAATAAAAAAGTAAGAGTGTTGCAATTGAAAACAGGATACCGGAAAAAACAAACGTACCTGTATAACCGAGTTTATAACTGATACTGATAACGCCATCCTTCTTATCGGATTCATGCTGGTAGATCTGTGTCAGCGGATAAATGCTTCCGATAAACAAACTGGCTATCGTCATGCAAATGATATTATTCAGCGTTAAAATCTTTTCAAGAGAGGGAGAAGATATTGCTAAAGATGCCATCAGGTAAACAAATGCCCCCTGAAATAAAAAGACAGTCAGAAAACCAATAACTGCAAATTTCTTTAATCTCATCTTTCGGTAACTATAGGCCCGCGAAACGAGAATAAATATCAAAACTAAAAGTGAAAAGTAAACCGATATAAAGAGAGAACATGAGATCCCGGCCATGTCCATCAAAAGTGTTACCCAAAACAGATTTTTAGTAACCTTCGGGGGATATTTCAAACCACCGATACTGGCTTCATCTTTATCCTGATAGCTGTTATAGCCATTGCTGGATGGGAATATCAGGAGATGTAAAATGACAAATGCAATAATGGTATGTTGCCAGTTGATAGGATCAGATTGGCTTAATGCAAATAAAAAGACGGGTAATAAAAAGAAAGAAAAAGGCAACCTTAGATGCCTGAATGTACTGTTTTGGAAGATAGATGAAGGGTATATTTTTTTCATAATTAAAGATAAAGGTAAAAAATAAATCCTACTTCCTGACATGATTATTCGATTGTCTATTTGACAATGACAATTTTGAAGATGGTATATACTTTTCTCTTTTAAATAAGGTTGCTGTTATGGCCTGAATTAACCTACGGCACCTTCAGTTTGACTAGTCAGATAGTTATCAAGTCCCATTTGTTCGATCTGGGTGTGTTGGATATCCGCCCAATCTACATGTCCTTCTTCCATTTCAAGTATTTTAGAAAGCAGGTCTACAGTACCTTGATCTTTTACTTCTCGGGCAAGGCTAATGGCTTCATTATAAGAACGAATTGCACCGAGTTCATCGTTGCCATCATTGTTGATCATTTCGGGAACATTTTTCCCGATCTTGATGGGGTTAAGTCTGGATACAATCGGAGCACCTTCAAAAAATATGATTCTCTCGATCAGCCACTCGGCATGATTCATTTCATCCATGGCTTGTTTCCTGATAGCCTTGTAAAGCTTGATGTATCCCCAGTTTTCGCACATTTCAGAATGTACCATATACTGGTTGATGGCTGTGAGTTCATCAGCCAAAAGTGAGTTTAACACTGTAATTACTTTTTCATTTCCTTTCATGATTGTTTGTTTTTAAATGGTCAAATGAGTAAGAAGTATATTTAATTTAATATTTATGATCAGAAATTAACAGTAATATATTCGGCATACATATCGGTAGTTTACATTTTAAACATTTTTTTTTCGATTTGTTTTTGAAAAGATGCTTATCCTCATATATTTTCTAAATTTGCCTGAGATATAATGCATCTTCCAAAGTCAATTCAATGAATCAAAAAAGGTTGATCACCAAAGTCGTTTTATTAGTATCATTTGTCAGCCTCTTCAATGATGTTGCCAGTGAGATGCTTTACCCGATAATGCCGGTATTTCTTCGATCGATTGGATTTACCATTGCCTGGATCGGAATTCTGGAAGGCGTTGCAGAAGCCACAGCTGGCCTGAGCAAAGGATACTTTGGTAATCTGTCTGATCGCACGGGGCGCCGGTTACCCTTCATTCAATTTGGTTATGTATTGAGCGCCATATCAAAGCCATTGATGGTGGTGTTTGTCCATCCACTCTGGATCTTTTTTGTCCGTACTACAGATCGTCTTGCCAAAGGGATCCGAACCAGCGCCCGTGATGCTATCCTGAGCGATGAAGCGACTCCAGGGACCAAGGGCAAGGTCTTTGGTTTTCACCGTGCTCTCGATACGGTAGGGGCCAGTATCGGACCAGTACTTGCACTCTTGTTTCTGTGGATGAGACCGGGTGATTATAAACTGTTGTTTATCGTTGCTTTTATTCCGGGAATGATTGCAGTTTTGCTTACCCTGTTTATCAAGGAAAAACGACATACTTACAAACCGACAACCGGAAAAGGATTCTTCGCCTATCTGGGATACTGGAAAAGAGCTCCACGGGAATACAAATTGTTGGTAGCGGGATTACTCTTTTTTGCACTGATGAATAGTTCGGATGCCTTCCTGTTGCTTGCATTAAAGGCGGTGGGGTACAGTGATAGCTATATGATCGGTTTTTATATTTTCTATAATCTTGCTTTTGCTATATTCGCATTTCCAGCTGGGGTGCTTGCCGACCGGATTGGTTTGAGATCAATGGTTGTGATCGGTTTAATTATTTTTGCTATCGTTTATAGCATGATGGGATTTGTACATGGACTCATGGGTTTTGGGATACTTTTCCTTTTTTATGGGTTCTATGCTGCTTCAACCGATGGGATTTCAAAGGCATGGATAACGAATGTTGCAGAGAAAAATGAGATTGCAACAGCCATTGGCTTTTACAGCAGTATGTTGAGCATTGCCACCCTGATCTCGAGCAGTATGGCCGGATTATTATGGGTGCTTTTTGGGATGAAGGTTATGTTTTTGATTTCTGGAATTGGCGCTTTGATTGCCGGAGTTTATCTCATGGCTATTCCTTTGAAAAAGATTTATGCACAAAAAGTTTAAAGGTTTATAACCTTATCCGATTATTTTGTAATCCCTTCCAAGCCAAAGATAAACGAATATTCCAATGCGATATCCTTCAGATATTTAAATCTCCCTGAAGCGCCACCATGCCCCACTTCCATATCAGTATGCAGCAGCAAAATGTTCTTGTCGGTTTTGAGTTCACGAAGTTTGGCAACCCATTTAGCCGGTTCGAAATATTGTACCTGTGAGTCATGGAGTCCGGTCATCACCAACATGTTGGGGTATTCCTTCTTCACCACATTATCAACCGGTGAATAAGATTTCATATAAAAATAGGCTTCCTTATTAGCCGGATTACCCCACTCGTCATATTCATTTGTTGTCAATGGAATGGTTGGATCGCTCATTGTTGTGAGCACATCAACAAACGGAACCTGTGCAATGACCCCATTCCACAAATCAGGACGAAGGTTCGTAATGGCTCCCATCAACAAACCTCCTGCGCTTCCTCCATTTGTATAGGTATGCTTCGGAGAACTGAATTTTTTCTGATCCAAATATTCAGCACAGGCAATAAAGTCAGTGAAGGTGTTCATCTTGTGCATCAGTTTTCCATTCTCATACCAACTTCTGCCCATTTCTTCTCCACCGCGGATGTGTGCCAATGCATAAACAAAACCACGGTTCAGCAAACTCAGCCGTGGGGCATTAAAAGAAGCGTCCATACTGATTCCATATGATCCATAACCATATAACATCATCGGTGCAGTACCATCTTTTTTGAATCCTTTCTTGTAAACCAGTGAGATGGGTACTTTTGTGCCGTCTTTGGCTGTAGCAAATACCCGTTCAGTCACATAGTCATCCTTCGAAAATCCACCCAGTACTTCCTGTTGTTTCATTAATTTCTTCTCTCCGTTGCGTAGATTGAAATCAAATACTGAAGAAGGGGTAGTCATTGAAGTGTAATTATATCTGAGTGTTTCAGAATTGAAATCAGGGTTGGTGCCGACAGATGCCATATACGCCGGTTCTTCAAAAGGCATGTAAGTGTCTTTGTTATTTGAAAGATCACGTACCCTGAATTGTACCAATCCGTTTTTACGTTCTGTGATTACCATGAAGTTTTTAAAAGGTTCTACTCCTTCAATCAACACATCAGTGCGGTGTGCAATGACTTCTTTCCAATTCTCACGGGTTGTCTTGTCAAGGTCTGTTTCCATTAGCCTGAAATTCAAAGCGTCCAGATTGGTTACGATAATGAATTTATTGTTCAGGTGTTCAATGTTGTATAATACATTCTTTATCCTGGGCTGAAATACTTTAAATTCGGCTTCCGGGGTAGCAGTGCTGACATACCTTACTTCGGATGACATAGTAGCCTGGGAAGTAATGAAAATGTATTGATCAGATTTACTTCTCCCGACACCGATATAATTTGAAGGGTCTTTTTCAGTGTAAACAATTTTATCTGATGATTGAGGCGTCCCGATCTTATGCCGGATAATCTTTTCTGTCAACAGTGTTTCAGCGTTGTTTTTTGTATAATAAAAGGTTTTGTTGTCACCCGACCAGACAGGATTTCCATCAGTTTCTCCAGCAATTTCAAGTGTGGTTTTGCCGGTTACAAGGTCTTTTACAAAGATGGAGTATTGTCTGCGTGAAACAAGATCCTGTCCATAAATCATCTGCGTGTTATCAGGGCTGATATCAAAGCCAGTGGCTGCATAATAAGGATGACCTTCAGCCATCTTGTTCATATCCAGCAAGACCTCTTCTTTAGCAATCAGGCTTCCTTTTTTTCGGCAAAAGATACTGTATTCCTTGCCTTCTTCCATCCGGGTATAGTAGTAATAACCGTTTTTGAGAAATGGAACGCTTTCGTCTTTTTCCTTGATCCGCGACTTCATTTCGGTGTAAAGACTTTCCTGGAATGGCTTTAGGCCACTCATCATGGTGTCGAGGTATTTATTTTCAGCTTTCAGGTAGTTGACCACTTTTGTGCTGTCAGGCCCTTTTTTGAAATAGTCATTCAGCCAGTAATAGTTGTCGATACGGGTATCACCATGGGCAACAAGTTCTTTTGATTTCTTTTCACAAACAGGAGGTTTCACGTCAGGCCAATTATAGGTTAAATTCTTTCCGGATTTATTGTTGCAACTCATCAGTATTGCCAACAAACTCATTAACATTAATAATCTTTTCATCTTTTAGGTTGAGTTAAAGGTGTGAAAGGAGGTCGAATTAAATTAATGCAGAAATAATACTGTAAATATACTTAACATTTTTTCAGTGTAAAGGTTTTTGTCGGGCTTTATCTTTACTGTATTTTATTCGTCACCTTTTATTCTAACGCACTCAGCTGAGTAAATATATTCAACGACACCTTCAATCCGATCTGATCACTGTTCAGATTCCGGAAACTTCCAAAGACTCCGATATTGTACAATACATTCCCGATGCCATAACCAATCTCTGTATAGTTCCTCAATTGTGGAGTATAGAGATAATTGACCATTAATTTTTCAGTCCAGACACGGTCCCGGATAAAAGGAAGGCGTTTTAAAAGCAGGTAAGGGGTAATATAATTTAAATGCCCTTCAAGGTACCGGTTATTGGTGCTATATTTATAATAATCAAGTAATTGAAAAATGGATGCAAAATCTTTTGTGCTCACCATCATCGGTTGAGTCGCAAAGTGGTTGTATTCAGAAAAGTCCGTTGGCTTCTTACCTGGGAATATTCCACCAGAAATAGTGTAATTCAATCTCTCAGACATGCCTAAATTGAAATCCTGTCGAATTGTTGCCTTGATAAACTGATAGTTGGTTTCTCCTCCGAAGAAATCGGGAATTCCTTTTAAATAACTGACCGAAAAAGTAGGATAGTTAGAACGGGTTAAGACCCTCACATTTCTTCTCATAAACCAATTTTGTCCCGGTGTATACTGAAGTTCCAAACCGGCAACCGTGTTCCGGTGTGCCGACATAGTATAATCTACATTATCCGGAATGTTCAGACTGTAAATCCTGTCATCTTTATAGAAGAATGAGAAATCGGTATGGTTGATCAATGGCAGGTTATCACTCAAAGAAACCGATGTGATCAGCCTTAAACCAGTTGCTAACGACTTTGAATATTGTCCCCAGTAATTTTGCTTTTCATATAGCCGGCTCAGGTTTTGTTTGAAGAAAAGTGAAGAATATTGATTTTTAATAGAGGAAGCTCCACCGCTGTTAAAATCTATCGTCATATGACCCGCTCCCAGCTGCACGATATCCTGTCCCTGGTTGAATCTATAGGATCCCTGTACATTCCAAAGTAACTGTTTCCGGTCAATCGCATAACCAATCATGCCATTGGCATTAAATGTGTTATAGTTTTTAAATCTTTTGTAAACGGAAGAACTGATCTCATATCTCCAGCCATCTACTGAATTAAAAGAAATTCCGAAAGGCTTTAACAACCCATCAAATTTCCAGTTTTTAATGGTATCAGAAATAAAGTATCCACCGGCAATAATCGTCCTAAGGACTTTGATTTTTCGTCCTTTAGGGGTTGAATCTATCGAATCTCTGACCCTGGTAATGGATTGAACAGAATCATAAACAACGATACTTTTCTCTTCGTTGGTTGCCAATGGAATTGGCCTGATTTTGTTCCAATAAGTGGAATCTTTTTTGATGGCATTAGAGTCAACAACCGTTGTCCTGGTTCTAGGAGCAATATGATTTTTCTTTATCGAGTCATTGATGTCCTGGTCAACCTGTTTCTTGGTCAAGCGTGCCATTTTAAATGCCTCGTAACTGGTCGGATTCTCTTTATCCATCAGCTTTTTGATCTTCTCATCCCGTTTAATAGCCGTTTTCGTCTCTTTCTTAATGACAGGTGCCTCATTTTTTTTGACTGGGTTGCTAGCAGCATTTGCAGGTATAAATGCTGATGTCACAGCATTCATCTGAATGTCTTTGTATTTACGGGTTGAATGATACATTAGCGTTGCCTGGTTTCCCATTAAATCGATGTTGTAAACGATGTTATCACTGATGGGTAGCCACGCTGCATTATTGACCTGCGAAAACAGCTGTTGTAATCTAAAGCTTTTGACCCCTGTTCCTTCGCCTGTCAGATCATAACTATGGACACACCAAAGTTTGTCGACAATGTATAGATAACCACTGATATACTGATTTCCGTTTCCTTTTGGAATAATCTTGATTTTATTGATGATATGATCACCGTCTTCCTGATACCCCTCATACCTGAACTGATAGAAGTTGAAAGCACCCGGGGCCAATGGAGAGCGCACATTCTGACTAAAAAAGTTGGGATCGTAAACACTACCGTAACCAATATTGATTACATTTTTCCCCTGGTCTTTGGTCTCACGGGGAATAGTGCTATGGAGTGATTTGACAACCTGTTTTATAGTGTTGGGGTAAGTATAATAAACTTCGTTGACAGATTCTTCCAGGTAAGTTTTTCCCTCTTCGATTTTTGATTTCTTCAATTCATCCTTTGCAATCCACTTGGTCAGTTTGGAAATCTTATTCACTACCAGACATCCTCGTAAATAAACTTCTGTTTCCGAAGATTTTATCTGTCGGTTATAAACCTGCGACAAGCTGATTACTTTGCGCATGATGGCATAGGCCGGGTCTTCTTTCCCTCCAGCAACCACTACCTCCTTCAAAATGTAAACCCTATCTTTCAGAACTACCGAAATCTGTTGATTTGTTGTATTCATCTGAACCTTCCTAATCTGTGATTCATAACCCAGGCTCTGAAAAGTGAGGGTAAATTCTCCCTGACCCAGTGGTATTTCAAAACGTCCGTTTTCATTTGAAGCAGTACCGAAATTGAGCTCTTTAACAAATACTGTTGCATAAGGTATTGGGTGTTTTTTATCATCAGTTATTGTACCACTTACAGTTTGAGCGATAAGAGATTTTGCAGCCAGTAGAAGTAAAAACAGAAATAGGTGTTTCATGATCTATGATTTGTAGTGGAGGTGACGATGTGATGTGGTGAAAGTTTTATGGATAAATGGGTTTCAATCGGAATCAATAAACAGTATTTTTACGGGGATTTTTCAAAAGACATTTAATGGATTAAACTGTTTATTAAATGTGTCAAAGCAATGAATTTCCCAAACCCAAAAATACTAAAATGACTGATAGGATTTTTGCACACAAATATTTGTTTTTACCTCTTTTACTGATTCTGGTTTTCTTATCCTGTACCAAGCAAAACACTATCAGTGGAACTGGTGTCTTGAAGGGGAAAATATCAATTGGCCCGATTTGTCCGGTAGAAACGATCCCTCCATTACCGCAATGTCTTCCAACAAGGGATACCTACAATAACTATGCAACCGCAGTCTGGACAACGGATAAACTGACAAAACTGTTAACTATCATTCCTAATCCGGATGGTACTTACCAGGTTGATCTTCCTGCCGGGGATTATATCATCGACTTCGATGTTGTTAAAACCAACAGGATAGGAGGGGGCAACCTTCCTTCACCAGTTTCAATCACAGACAAAGACACAACAAAACTCGATATCACCATCGATACCGGGATCAGATAAAACTATTTATTTTTATTTTTACAATTAAACACATGGGTGACTAGTTCATTCCTTGTTAAGTCATTATTATTTGCCAAAACCACTGTGTTTTTAATTGCAATTATTTTTAAAAAGGCTTTTTTGTAATAAATCTCTTTTTGAAGCTACTTTATATGAAACAAGCTTGAACATGCAATCATTAAAGGAAGAATTTATTGAAATATTATCTAAATATCAGGGGATACTGCACAAAGTCAACCTGATATACTTTCGGAGTCAAACCGATCGGGAAGATAATTTTCAGGAAATTACCTACCAACTCTGGAAATCATTTCCCCGGTTGCAGAACAGGGAGAGCATTGGTTCATGGATTTACGCGGTTTCTATCAATACATCCATATCAAGACTCAGGAAGAACTCCTTGATCGAGTACCGTGAACAGCTCCCCGAAGCCATTGATAAGATTGATATCGTTGAGGAAATATCAATGAATGAATCATTGCGGTTGCTGTTGGAAGCGATTTACAAACTCAATGAAATCGATAAGTCCATCATGCTCTTGTATCTTGAAGAAAACAGTTACGAACAGATTGCCGGGATTTTGGGTATTTCGGTTTCTAATGTGGGTGTCAGGATTAATAGAGCAAAAAAGCTTTTAAAACAGAATTTAAAATATTTGTATCATGGAAACGAATGAATTTCAGAACATCTGGAAGAATTTTGATAATGAAATTAAACTAAAAACACCTGAAGAACTGAACCAGTTGTTTACTGCCAGGACACGTAAGATCATCAATAAATTCCTGTTTATTTTTGCCATCGATATTATGGTTTGTATCGGTTTGATTGTTTTTCTGATCATTACCATGCTTAATCGTCCCGGTGATACTATCTATCAGGTTAACAATTTATTGCTCTGTTTATTCACTGCATTTTCTTTAATTGTTTCATTGTTGTCATTGAAAAAACTGCAAAATAATGAATTCAACCTTCCGTTAAATGTCTGGTTGGAGCAAAGAATTAAACTATTAACCAAATGGTTGTCAGGAAAATACAGTAAATCGTACTTTATATTAATACCCATCCTTGTTTTGATGATCATTCTGTCCATTCATGTTTACTATGAATATCAGCCTTTTATGGATGTGATTAAGAATGAGGAGTCAATATATGGATTGGTAGTGGGTTACCTTGTTGGATTGGTAGTATCATTCTACTTTATTCAAAAAATCAGAAAATATCAGCTTAAAAACCTTGATATTCTGAAAGATATGCATAAACACCTTCGTAATGAAGCTTAATCTTTTTCAGCATTTGTTCAAAGACTTAAGGATATTTAGGATATGACAAGAAAATAATTAGAAAATAAGGTGGATATAACTTGGGTCTTAGGACCCAAATCATACTCACCTTATACTCAGGTTATACCCAAGTTATACTCGGCTTATCTCTGGTTTTTAGAAGAATATTTTCCCTGCTTTATTTTTTATGACTAAAAATCTAATTTAAATAGTATTTTTTCTAATTTTAAGGTTCAATTTATTAGAGCAACATGTATATCATTTTATTAAATTACAAAGTCAGTGTAGAAGAGGTCGATCAATTCCGACCCGGACACATCAAATACCTTGATAAGAATTATGAAAATGGATCATTTATCTGTTCCGGTCCGCGTATTCCCAGGACAGGGGGTGTGATTCTGTGTCGTGCAAAAAGTCAGGAAGAGGTTCTAACTATCATTCAAGAAGATCCTTACCTTATCAATGATGTGGCTGGATATGAAATTATTAATTTCAGGACTGCCCATTGTGCAGATGGATTTGAAAAATTTGCGGATGAGGTCTAATTAGTGTTACAAATAGTAGAATTGGCACTATTGTAAAATCAGGGAATTCCTAAAACAAAAGAGCTGCCCATTGTCATAGGCAGCTCTTCAAATAAGGAATCTTTACAGTTTATTGAGGAACAGTATAAATCAAAGCAGCATTTCTGTAACCCGGTTGATTCGTGTACCAGTCTGGAAATAATGTACCGCCACTTTTAGCCCAGTCTGCAAAGTGAAGATAAACTCCAATGATGTCAATCTTTTCTTTGGGATAATCGAATTTCTCGTAAAAATTGAGTGCCCAAGGTAGATTGTTTGCATTTTTATAGTATTTGTGCTGTGCAGGGTCTGATTTGTCATCAGCTGTACCAAAAAGGCTTGTATTAGCAAGGCTGGTAGGTGCAAAATCAGGCAAGTGAACTTCTACACCGCGAACTTTATTCACAATAAGGAATGGATTAAAGTTACTGATGTCGAGATCGCTGTAAGAGTATTTGTCAGGTGTGACGTTGATGGTTATCGTCAAGGTTTTGGGCGTAACATAGGGTTGAGTTGGATCTGTGTTAACACCAGTACCTCCAGGGGATGTCATTTGTTTGTAAGCGTTGTCATAAACAATGATGGTTGAGTTGGCCTGACCTGCTTCAGTTCCATTGTCATTCAAATGGATGAAGTTTTCTTTCAGGCTGTAACCGGATACCGTCAAGTCGGTTGACTTAATTACAGACGGTAACTGGAATCCAAATCCATTTTCCAGAGAAGCACCGAAGGCTTTGATTATAAATGTTCCTATTATCTGTTCAATTTTATTGTTTGCGTTTGTGGTTACCTGGAATTTGTAATCCAGAACAAGGTCGTTGCAATCATAGTCACCCAATGCAGGCCAGAGGTCTTCGAATGCCAGTGTACCGTAACCTGAAGCAGGGAAATTATTGATCAGAGATGGGGTTACGATGACCGTAATTGTAGCCTGTGTCGAAATTCCGTTTACATCCAATACCTGGTATTTGATGGTTGTAGTCCCGGTTAATCCGTTTGCAGGGGTAAATGTAACAACACCTGTTACGTGATCTGCAACGAATGTGCCCAGTGTTGGATTTGTTTGAGTTTCGGATAAAATTGTCACCGAAGTGACGTCAAGTATACCTGAACCTTGAACATCATTTGACAATACAGTAATTGGAATTGCAGTATTAACAGTAGTTGTTGTATTATCATCTAATGCTGTCGGGCTTGTTAAAACTGTTGTAGTAACAGATGAAGTAACAGTGGGAGTGGTTGGGCTTTGAGCGGAAGCAGTATTTGTTATAGTTGTCCCGGTAAGACTGCTGTTTACCGTATTGACGATAGACAGGGTAGCAGTACCGTTAACAGCCAGCGTTGGAATAGACCATGTTGGAGCCGACCAAGTTGTTCCGGCAGTAGCAGTATTGCTGACGTAGGTTACTGAAGAGGGAAGATTATCAGTGACGCTTACATTTGAAGCAGCGGCAGTGCCATTGTTAGTAACG